>UOEU01000303.1_pt1 | contig 19900 bp, 17 predicted proteins | sample 1989311 | NCBI WGS metagenome assembly UOEU01 (sample SAMEA4712195, study PRJEB27164) | hydrothermal vent metagenome | biome: marine basaltic hydrothermal vent biome; feature: marine hydrothermal vent; material: mineral | place: Pacific Ocean | collected 2011-06-14/2011-07-23 | depth 1719 m | reverse complement strand
GCACTTCTTCATTCAAGGTTGTGTAACCTGCTGCATCAGATCGTCCGGTTGCTTTCAAGCGCAAATCGCTGGTGGCTGAATCAGCCGCCAGCAGGGTGCGGCGCAGACCAAATTCCACAACGGTGTTGACCAAAATGGGGCTGCTGGCAAGCATCGCTGTAGAAAGCAGTACGCCTAGGCTCAGGGTGATCAGTAGCTGCCAATGGCGGGCGGCGCGGCGCAGGATAAACGTCCAAAAAGTCATGATCGGTTTTTATACTGGTCGAGTAGACATTGGTTTATGGCGGGTGGCTGGGTAAAGGTGATGAACCAATTGTCGCTGAAGCGACGCATCTTTATTTCACCCACCCGCTTGCCATCATACCAAATAAGGATCGTCGCTAAATTTGAAAGCTGGCTCTGCCGACGGGTAAATTGCAAATCAGTGGCACTGTCTAAGCTCCATTGACAACGTTTGCTAAACAGTAACCAAATGCGCACAGAGGATTCTTGCGCCATGCCCGTTCTTACAAACAGCCCATTGAGAGAACGTGCGTCTTTTGCCAATGCAGTTGTCACGAGGGTGGCGGCCAGTTGTTCAGGGGTTTGTCCGGGCGTGAGGGAAGTTTGGGTATCTCGGAGGTCGAGACGGCCGTTTTCTATCTCTAAGTCCGCGTTGGGGAGTTGTACTTCAACCGTTGCAACAGGCTGCGGCACTGCTGGCAAATTCAGCTCTTCGCCAGCCACGGGCGTTTCGGTAGGCGGGTTGGCTAAAAATGAGAGCCAGAAGCGGCTAAAGAGAAAGCTGCCGGCCAGCAGAACAACAAGGGCGGCAACGGCCGTACTGATTTGTACAAATCGGGTCGTGCGCTGCCACATCAGGCTGCGCTGCATCCGTCGATAGACACGCTTTTGAATGTGCAGCGACATATTTTGGGACAGACGTGGTTGATAGCGGTTTGCTTCGGCCTGTAGATCAGCATCCAGTAAACGCGCCTCCTGTACGCGCTGGGCGCAGCTATTGCACTGGGCTAAATGTGCCTGAAGTTGTCGCTGCTGAACGGCCGTTAACTCACTATGCAAATAGCCAGGCAGCCATGTTTGCACCAGACGACACAGTGCGCCATCCGCTTCTAATTCAGTTGTCTGCTTGCTTTTTTGTGACGTCACAATATAAGTTACCTTTTTCAAGACTTGACAGGTTTTGCAAACCTGTCAAGTCTCAGCAGCTATCTTTTTTCAAGTATGGGCTGGGCATCTTCCTGAAGATGTTCGCGCAGCCGTTGGCGGGCGGTGTTGAGCCGTGAGTAGACGGTGCTGAGGCGAATGTCTAAAATGTCGGCCACTTCGGCACAGGAAAGCCGCTGATGATAATGTAAAATGAGCGGCAGTCGGTGCTTGTCGTCCAGATGGGTATTGATCAATGACCAAAGCTGTTGTGACTGCTGTCGCTGGTCTACTTCGTCGGGAACGTTGTGATGGCTGGCGTACCCGCGCAGCCAATCGAGGGATAAAGCGCGGCGCACTTTGCGGCGGCGCAGCTTGTCGCGGCAGCTATTGACGATGATGGCTGTTAGCCAAGTTTTGAAGGTGGATTGCTGCTGAAATCGGTTGATTTGCTCAAAAACGCGCAAGAAAACGTCCTGAACGGCATCTTCAGCATCTTGTTCGTTTTGCAATATGGTGAGTGCCAGTCGGTAAACGGCCGTTTCCTGCTGTCGAAACAGTTCAGAAAAGGCGGCCAATTCGCCCTGCTGGCAGCGATGTACCAAATTATCTAGGTGCAATAGTCCATCTCCAAATTTTCTTGCTGTTTGATTAGACGCATAAGGGTAAGAAATTTTGAGTGGAAATGCAAAAAGTGGTAAGGTTGCGGCGAGAAGAAGTTGTCGATAGAAATTTTTGGACACTGATACGGAGGAACATGAATGAAAATTGCCCTTATCTGTATTTTACCGTATCAGTGTCCAATAAAAAGCACTTTTTAATTCCGATAAGGTCTTTTGATAAAAGCCTTTTTGGTTCTGGCTTGTCCAAGTTAGAGATTTCTATGACCAATAGCACCTCAAGCAATAGTCGCCAAATTGGGGCTCAAACGGCCGCTTATTTCACCGCCTTCATCGCCATCGGACTGGCTTCTTCTGTACTAGGCCCTACCTTGCCTGCTCTAGCCAGAAACACAGGCACGGCGATTGCTGAAATTGGGTTTCTTTTCACAGCCCGCTCTCTGGGCTTCCTCCTTGGTGCCACCATGGGGGCTCGCCTTTACGACCGCCTGCCCGGTCACCGAATAATGGCTTTGATGCTTGTTGGTATTTCGCTCACGTTGGCATTAGTGCCAGTGACGATGCAGATTTGGGTGTTAACGGCCGTTCTCCTGCTCATGGGTTTTGTCGAGAGCCTCGTCGATATTGGCGGCAACACCCTTATCGTTTGGGTTCACAAGCAAAAAGTTGGCCCCTTCATGAACGGCCTCCACTTCTTCTTTGGCGTCGGTGCATTCCTTTCGCCCATTTTAGTCGCCCAAACCTTACTTCACAGTGATGGTATTCAGCGGGCATACTGGCTGCTGGCACTGATTATCTTGCCAGCTGCGCTCTTTATCTTTCTCCAACCCAGTCCAGCTCCCATCAGCCAAAATCGGCAGCAAAAAGCCACGGAGCGACCCAATTATGGACTCGTTGGCATGATCAGTTTGTTTTTCTTCTTGTATGTGGGTATTGAAGTCGGATTTGGCGGCTGGCTGTTTACTTACGCCACGACGCTAGGCATCGCCAGCGAAGCCGCTGCCGCCTATCTTACGTCCGCCTTTTGGGGAGCATTAACGGTTGGGCGGCTGCTGGCGATTCCCCTTGCGGCAGCCCTACGCCCCCGCACGATTTTGTTCATCGACCTGCTGCTGGCGATGGTAAGCATGGGGATACTGCTGCTTTGGCCTAACAACACGGTTGCTTTATGGATTGCTGTGATCGGGTTTGGCCTGGCAATTGCCTCTATTTTCCCCACAATCCTCTCCTTTGCCGGACGACGCATGCGCATTACCGGTCAAATCACGGGACTCTTTTTCGCCGGAGCAGCCTTGGGCGGCATGACATTGCCCTGGCTAATGGGCAATTTACTAGAAAACATCGCCCCGATAGCCATTGTCTGGTTTGTGCTGCTCGACTTGCTTATCGCTTCCGGTCTAATGGGAATTATTTGGCTAAAAACACAGAGAAGCGACTAAAACACCGCCACACCGCAGCATGTACTTGACATTTGCTCTCATAGTTCACTAAAGCCAATCCTCAAGTTGACTTTTGTGCAGATCATAATCTTCTATGCGTCCCGACAACCAGCCCATGACACGATTATATATTTTCATGCGTGGTGTTACAGTTGTGATTGCTTGCTCCAAGTCTAAAAAGTTGGTTTTCAGTTCATTCATAACTGCATTCCAGCTCAGATGTTTTCTTGATTTCACCGATAGTCTATTGAAATCATCCGCATCATAAGGCGGGTCAAAATTTTCAACATCCTCGATAAACGCTTTTAACGATTTGTCCCAGCCAACTAGGTGGGAAACCACATCTTTGGGTGACCATTCACCGCAAACGCCAGCCTGACACCGCTTGTTTGGATCAAGTTGATTGGCAACTTGAACAAAATTCGCGTGGGCAAATTTAAGGTCTATCTTCAACTTATTTATGTTGGTTTCCATCTTATGGTCATTCATGATCTGCCTTCTGTTTATTACGCGCCTAGCGTTTGATGCCAATCAGCGATTGCCTGCCCAATTTCATCTGGGTAATCTTCTTGAATATAATGTTTCCCCTTCCCTAAAAATGAGGTCTGGGTATTGGGAAAATCCTTTTGAATCTGTTTGGCTGCCTTTTCCCCAGCAATAATGGCTCCCGGCTCGACCCATAAAAGTAGCTTTGGTAGTTGAGACGTTTTTAACCAACCGTTGTAGGTGGTTACAATTTGATGCACGTCGTCTGGCTCGCCGTCAAATGGGATTTCACGCGGCCAAATAGCAATGGGCTTACGGCTCTGTTCATCAGGATAAGGTGCTGCGTAGGCCGCCTTTTCTGCTGGCGTCAATTTTCTGTTGATCATCATGGGCAACATTCGTTTCACAAAAAAGTTGTTTTTGGCGATCATCTTCCACCCTTTTTTCGGATGCCGCAACCGCTTGAAGATCAGTTTCAGCATCAATGGCATCTCTTTCCATTTGCTGGGGCGGGTGATTGCTTCCATAAAGGCGATGCCTTTTATAGTATCTTCATGGCGCATGGCGTAATGAAAACCGAGTGCCGATCCCCAATCATGAATAACCAAGGTTATGTTTTGCAAACCTAGCTGTTCAATGAAGGCATCGAGGTAGCGGGCGTGGGTGACAAAGCGGTAATCGAGGTCAGGCTTGTCTGATTTGCCCATGCCGATGAGATCGACGGCAATGCAACGGCCGTTTCCCACCAAATGCGGAATAATATTGCGCCACAAATAGGATGAGGTTGGGTTGCCGTGCAAAAAGAGGATGGGGTCACCCTCCCCCTCGTCGATGTAGTGCATTTTAGAGCCATGCACCTCGACAAAGCGGGACTCAAATGGAAAATCGGGCGAAATATATTGTGTTGTCATACTGATTTGCCTCTAGGTTGTTTTAGTGTCACATAAGATGCTATAATGACATCATGATTCGCGCTGTTATAGATACCAACACCCTGTTTGAAGGGTTGACGAGACGGAATAGTGCTGGTGCTTACATTGTTAGATTATGGCAAGCACAACTGTTTCAATCTTGTGTTTCGCTGGCGTTGCAATATGAGTATTACGATGTGCTGGCGCGTAAGCTTTCGCCACAACGATGGAACCGCATCCAGCCAGTGCTGGGCACTTTGTTAGCGAATGCGCATCCCATTGTGCCATATTACCGTTGGCGACCCAGTTCACCAGACCCTGGCGATGACATGATCATTGATTGTGCCATGAATGCCAAAGCTTGGATCGTGACTTATAATTTGCGAGATTTTACTCTAGCCAGACTCGATTTAGGACTTATTGTACTATCTCCAAAAGAGTTCTTGAATCAGGTCGGCGATTGATTGAAGGAGTATATTATGCGTCGTTTTACTTTACGATTACCTGAAACACTTTATCAGCGATTGGAGTTATTGGCGAATGGTGAAGGCGTTTCCCTTAACCAATACCTTCTCTATTCGCTTACGCAACATGCCTCACGTGCTTACCGAGTTTACCCTGTATCCAAGGAAGAAATTAAAAGACAACGGGCAAAATATGACGAGTTGATCAAGAAGTTAGGGTCTGTTTCAGATGATGAATTCGATGCTATTCTAGCTGAAGGCGAATTAACGGAACCAGATTCAACCATCGACCCTGAATTGGCAGCTCATATTGAAGCTAAAATTACGGCCGCTCGCGCTGGAAAGCAAGCGAAAACTTCATAAAGGATCAAGTTCGTTTAGATCGAGAATGATGGCTGCGTGATCGCTCAGAGCGTGGCGTCGTCTGTCTTTGCCCTTTTCTGGAACGCCCCATTCATAACGAATGTCGTGCAGTTGCATCATGAGTTGGGCGTTCAAAAATGCTTCGTCAAGGCGAAAGCCGTTACCTGCATTGGGCGAGTACCAGGTATAAAAACGTTCATCCCCTTTTAGTTTGCGAAAGGCATCACCCCAGCCAAGCTTTTCGAGTCCGTGTATCCACGCTTCTTCCTGCTTAGAAAATGGTGCGCCTTCTGTGTCTAGGTCGTTCAGGCCGCTGTTACTGTCTCCAACCAGCAGAGCGGGCCCGTCATTCCAAGATGCGGCTACTTTTAAGACGGCATCCAGAAAAGGGTACTTACGCTTGGTGACGCGGTTGGGGACGTGCATAACGCCAATGGTGATGGGTGACGGGCTGGAAACGGCCGTTAACAGCCAGCGTAGCGACTCGTTTGGTGCTTGAGGATGCTGAATTTCGTTTAGCGAATACCGCGAGGCCAACAGCAGCCCATTTGCTGCCCGTTGCGCCTTGTTGGCCGTGGTTAGTTGATGAACGAGACCAAACGTTGCCAAAGAGTGCGCCAACTGTTGGCTGGGCGGCGTGGCGCGAAACTCTTGTAAGGCTACAATGTCCGGCTGCCACCGTTTTAATTGGGCAGCAATGGTCGCAATACGCTGTCCGCCGCCGCTGCGAATATTCCAAGATATGAGCCGCATCTAAACCCCTAACAAGTACAGTGTTGTCGAGCCTATCGTGAAAACGTCTGGTCACAACTTCACTTGTGCATGACGAAAACAATCGACGGTGTGATCATTAACCATGCCTACCGCCTGCATAAAAGCGTAAACGATGGTGGGGCCTACGAAGTTGAAGCCACGTTTCTTGAGGGCTTTGCTCATGGTGGTGGAAACGGCCGTTACCGCCGGCACCTCATCCATAGCTTGCCACCTGTTCTGCACAGGCTGCCCATCGACAAACTGCCACAAATAGTCGCTAAACGACCCCTCTTTTTCCATGATGTCTAGATAGCCACGCGCATTTTTAACGGCCGCTTGCACCTTCAGCCGATTGCGTACAATGCCTGGGTTTTGCAACAGTTCTGCAATCTTTTCGTCGTCGTAACGGGCAATTTTTGCCGGATCAAACTGGTCAAACGCCGCCCAGTAGTTTTCCCGCTTACGCAAAATGGTAATCCAGCTTAGGCCCGCCTGCGCGCCGTCCAAAATAAGCTTGGCAAATAGCAGTTGGTCATCATAAATGGGGACACCCCACTCTTCATCATGATATTTCAGGTAAAGCGAATCGGTTGTGCCGCACCAAGTGCAGCGAATTTTTGTATCCATATTAGGTGGAGTATAAAGGAAAGTGTCGAGAAGGGGAAACAGCTTGCCCCCGTGAAAACGTGGGGGCCGTTACCCTTGACTTTTACCTCAGCCCATTCCGTTATATACTTGGGCTTGCCCTCGTTTAGGGGAAATAACAGGACAAAAACAGATGACTCAAGCCCAAAAGAAAAAACTCCAGCAGCAGCTTTGGTACATTGCCGATGCCCTGCGTGGCAAAATGCACGCCGACGAATTCCGCGACTACTGCCTTGGCCTTATCTTCTACAAATACCTTTCTGAAAAGCTACACGCCTACGCCGATGATATTCTGCGCCAAGACAAGCTTGAATTTACCCAGCTTGACGAAAATGATCCCAACGTGCAAGAAATTTTAGACGCCGTTCGGGAGAATTCCGTCGCCGAATTGGGCTACTTTTTGCCGCCCAGCTACCTGTTTGGCAACCTGGCGCGGCGCAGCCAAGAGCCGCCCGAATTTATTTTGCCCGATCTGACGGAAGCACTTGCCAGCATCGAACGCTCGACGATGGGGGCGGAAAGCGAAGCTGATTTCGACCATCTGTTTGAAGACCTTGACCTGACTTCTACCAAGCTGGGGCGCAGTGAACGTGACAAAAACAAGCTGATTGCCAAAGTGCTGGTTCATCTGGACAAAATTGATTTTGGCCCCGACGATACGGGCAGTGACATTTTGGGGGATGCGTATGAATATTTGATTGGTGAATTTGCCAGCGGCGCGGGAAAAAAGGCAGGTGAGTTTTATACCCCCGCCGCCGTCTCCACGGTGCTGGCGCGGATTGTCACCAGCCGCACAAAACGGCTCAAGTCGATTTATGACCCCGCCTGTGGCTCTGGCTCGTTGCTGCTGCGCGTGGTGCAGGAGGCGGAGGAGGTGGGCGACATTTACGGGCAGGAGATGAACCGCACCACCTACAATCTGGCGCGGATGAATATGATTTTGCACGGCGTTCACTTTCGTAACTTTGATTTGAGGCAGGAGGATACGCTGGAACGGCCGCAGCATGAGGGGATGAGTTTTGATGCAGTGGTGGCAAATCCCCCCTTTTCGGCCAAGTGGAGCGCCAACAAGCTGTTTGAATCAGACGACCGCTTTAGCCAATACGGCCGTTTAGCCCCCAAGTCGAAGGCGGACTTTGCTTTTGTGCAGCACATGCTGCACCAGTTGGATGACAACGGCACGATGGCGGTCATATTGCCCCATGGCGTGCTGTTTCGCGGCGCGGCGGAGGGGCATATCCGCCGTTATCTGATTGGGGAACGGAACTGGCTGGACGGGGTGATTGGGCTGCCGTCCAATATTTTTTACGGAACCAGTATCCCAACCTGCATCTTGATCTTCAAGAAGTGCCGCGAACATCCCGACGACGTGCTGTTTGTGGATGCCAGTGCCCATTTTGAGAAGGTGAAGAACCAAAACAAGCTGCGCCCACAGGATATTGACAAAATTATAGACACCTACCGCCAGTGGCGGGTGGAGGAAAAGTACAGCCACGTCGCCCCGCTGAGCGAGATTGCCGAAAATGAATACAACCTCAACATCCCGCGCTATGTCGATACCTTTGAGGAGGAAGAAGCGGTTGATTTGGCTGGTGTCACTCAAAACCTTTTAGAGGTGCATAAAGTATTTGAACTGGCTGATGAAAAAATTGCAAAATATTGTCATGAGTTAGGAATTCCAAAGCCTATCGGTAGTAATTTGTTTTTGCTACGCGAGTACAAACGAGGTGTGATGCAACAAATTTTTACGCAGGCGATTCGTTTTAAGGGGGAAGGGAAACGGCCGTTTGGCGATTGGGAATCCAAAAAACTAGGTGAGTTAGGGACATTTATAGGAGGGGGGACACCATCTACCAGTGTTGAGAATTATTGGAATGGACAAATTCCTTGGATATCAAGTTCTGACATTACAGATACATCCATCCATAAGATTTCAATTACGAGGTTTATTACTGCGAAGGCAATAAAGGATTCTGCCACAAAATTGGTACCAGCAAAAAGCATTTTAATAGTTTCAAGGGTTGGAGTTGGGAAATTAGCTATCTCAAATGAGGAGGTTTGTACGAGTCAAGATTTTTCCAATTTCATACCAAAAAATGATGATGTGTATTTTCTGGCCTATTTGCTTAGTTTTTACAAAAATAAATTACTTTCGTTCAGTCAAGGTACTTCAATTAAGGGTTTTACAATTGAGGACATCCGTCTTTTAAAAATCGAAATACCATCAATCAAAGAACAACAAAAAATCGCCGACTTCCTCACCGCCATCGACCGTAAAATCGACGCCGTTGCCCAGCAAATCAACCAGATAGAGCGTTTCAAAAAAGGGCTTCTACAAAAAATGTTTGTTTAAGGTATCTTCATGGATGGATTAAAAAAACTGATCAATAGGCATTTGGCAGAATTCCCTGAATTTGATTATTATTTGCCGATTATCGAAAAAGCTGAAAAGAATGAAATTCCCCACCCAGATATTTGCATAGAATGCTGTAATTCTCTCATACAAGGTACTTCAAAAACAATCATTATTCGGCTTGATAATGGTAATCGAAAAGAGCTTGACTCATACAAAACTGATAAACTCATCAAACGTGCCTTAAAAGCCATTGCAACCAATGACAATTTTTACGAAGAGGATTTTGTCCGTCGGAGTATATCGTTAGCCTTGCCCTTTATCAACAGGCTATTGAGGATTATGAAATTCAACTAAGGGTTTGCCCGTTTTTAACTTTGGACATTGGTAAACGGGCAAACCTTGCGGATGCGTTTCCTTATCAAAAGTTATTTGCGAACGTATCCTAAGCGATTATCTTTACGAGCAAGAACTTTTAGAAGAGGAGTTATGACCCAATCCGAAGCCCAACTTGAAGAAAACCTCGTCGTCCGCCTCACGCGCCTGGGCTATGAGCGCGTCAGCCTCAACAGCGTGCAGGCATTGCTCGCCAACCTCAAAACCCAGCTCGAAATTCACAACAACATCCAGTTCAGCGACGCCGAATTCAATAAAATCCGCAACCACCTCGACAAAGGCAACATCTTTGCCCGCGCCCACACCTTGCGCGACCGCTTCCAGCTCACCCGCGACGACGGCACATCGACCTGGATTCAATTCCTCAACCGCGAAGAGTGGTGCCAAAACCAGTACCAAGTCACCCACCAAGTGACCGTCGAGGGCAGCTATAAAAATCGGTACGACGTGACCCTGCTGATCAACGGTCTGCCGCTGGTGCAAATTGAACTCAAGCGGCGCGGTGTGGAAATCAAAGAGGCGTTTAACCAAGTCAACCGTTACCAACGCCACTCTTACTGGGCAGACAGCGGCCTGTTCCAATATGTGCAAATCTTCGTCATCTCCAACGGGGTCAACAGCAAATATTACGCCAACAACCGTAAACAATCCTTCAAGCAAACTTTTTACTGGGCAGATGAGCAAAATAATCTCATCATCCAGCTGGATCCGTTCGCCGACCAGTTCTTAGAAAAGTGCCACGTCTCTAAAATGATTAGCAAGTACATTGTGCTGCATGAGTCGGACAAGGTTTTGATGGTGTTACGGCCGTATCAATATTACGCCGTCGAAGCGATCATTGAGCGCGTCAAAAGTAGCCAAAAGAACGGCTACATTTGGCACACTACCGGCTCCGGCAAGACGCTGACCAGCTTCAAGGCGGCGCAAATTTTGACCCAGCTTCCCAGCGTGCATAAAGTCGTTTTTGTGGTGGATCGGGCCGACCTCGATTACCAAACAACGCGCGAATTCAACTTTTTTAGCGCGGGCAGCGTCGATGGCACACACAACACCCGCGCCCTAGTCAAACAGCTATCGGGCGACAATCCGCTGATTGTGACAACCATCCAAAAGCTGAACACAGCGATTAGTAAAGATCGGTATGATATTGCTGACCTCAAAGATAAGCGCGTCGTCTTCATCTTTGACGAATGTCACCGCTCCCAATTTGGCGAAACCCACAAGCGGATCACCACCTTTTTTAGCCAAGCCCAGCTATTTGGCTTTACGGGAACGCCCATCTTTGTCGAGAACGCCATCCGCAACGAACACGGCAAGCGCACCACCGAAGACCTTTTCCACAAGCGGCTGCACACCTACGTCATCACCAACGCCATCGCCGACGAAAACGTCCTCAAATTCTCCATCGAATATTGGGGCAAGCTGAAGCGTAAAGATGGCAGCCTCATCGACGTGCAGGTGCCATCGATCAACGTCAAAGAGTTTTTTGACAACCCAGAGCGCATCGACGGGGTCGTCGATTGGATTATTCAGCACCACAACCGCAAAACGCACAACAAACGCTTCTCTGCCATGCTCTGCGTCAGCAGTGTCAACACTCTCATGCACTACTACGACACCTTCCAGCGCAAGAAAGAGGCGGGTGAGCATAATCTGCGCGTCGTCACCATCTTCACCTACAGCGCCAACGAAGAGGACGCCGATGCCAACGGCCTCATCGCCGACCCCAATTTCGACATCAGAACCGACACCCCCGCTACCCTGCACAGCCGCGACAAGCTGCAACAGTATGTCCATGATTACAACGGCATGTACCAGACCCAACATTCCGTCAAAGACAGCAAGGCGTTTTACACCTATTACAAAGATATTGCTAAACGCATGAAGGAGCGCGACCGCGAGGATTTTAAGGACAAAGATCGGGCCGATATTTTGCTCGTGGTCAACATGTACCTAACGGGCTTTGACGCCAAAAAGCTAAATACGCTCTACGTAGACAAAAATCTAAAATTCCACGGCCTCATTCAAGCGTATTCGCGCACCAACCGCATTTTGGACGAGGTGAAGTCGCAGGGCAATATCGTCTGCTTTCGCAATCTCAAACAAAATACCGATCAGGCGATCACCCTCTTTTCTGACATGGGGGCGCAAGAAACAATCTTGATTGAGCCATATGAAAGTTATGTGACCGCGTTTAATACTGGCGTTGACGAGCTACGCCAAATTGCCCCCACCCCCGATGCGGTCAACTTGCTAATCAGCGAAGATGATCAGGTGGCGTTTGTGCGTGCTTTTCGCCACCTCATGCGAACGTTGAATGTCATGAAATCATTCACGGAATTTAGCTGGCGTAATTTAACGTTGACGGCGCAAGAATTTGAGGATTACAAGAGCAAATATCTGGATATTTATGACCGCGCCCACGGCGACGAGGATGGCGCGTCTATCATTGAAGAAGTGGATTTTGAGCTGGCTCTGATTCATCGTGATGATATTAATGTGGCTTACATTTTGAAGCTGCTGGCCGATCTGCAACAAAAGTATCAGGATGATGCAGAAAGTGACAGCTACGAAAAGGCGAAGAAGGGGATTTTGGATTTGCTAGGCAATGAAACGCAGCTACGCAGCAAGCGGGAGTTGATTGAGCGATTTATCAATGAGTATATGCCGCAGCTTGCAGCTGATCAGCCGGTAGAAGGTGCTTTTTCAACCTATTGGGAGGCGCAGAAAACGGCCGCTATTGATAAGCTGTGCACAGATGAGAATCTGAACCGCCAAGCGATGGAGCGGATGATTAATAGCTATTATTTTTCGGGCAAGGAGCCGCTGCGGGCGACGGTTTTTGCGGCCTTAAATGCAAAGCCGAAGATTTTGGAGCGTAAAAGGATTTTTGAGCGCATTGTGGCGGGGTTGAAGAAGCTGGTGCGGGTGTTTGATGATGATTTGGGGAGTATTTGAGAGGGTGTCTAGTTAAGTGGTTAAAATAGTGGTGGCATTCCAATGATGGGGAAAGTGTGGGAGAGGGGTAACGGCCGTATTTCACACACAACGCCCAATTTACATTGCCTAGTTCATCCTGCGTTGATATGATTTCAGATGTCACCGGATAAATCGTTCAGGAGGCATTCATGAAGTATCGTAATCGTGTTCTGGGTATATTGTTCATAATTGGCACACTGGCACTCATTCTAGCTACCCTCGTTCTCAATTCAACCCAGCCAACGGTCAATGCAGGTGTCGCCGACCCGACAAAAGCTGCTTATCTTCCTTTCGTCGTTAAAGCTGGAACATTGTTCACCCCAACGGCACTGCCAACAGCCACACCCACCGCATCCCCAACAGTCACCCCCAACCCAAACGACTTCACCGCCGTAGAATTTGACGATCTTTCCCCAGAAGTCCCCGTTGTGCAACTGCTGGCCGCACAGCAAGCCCATCTGTGGCCCATTTTGTTTGAGTATAATGGAGTAATTACGATTACGGCCGTTTCCGAACCCAGCGTCAATCTCGTTATAGAAATCATCAATCCGACCAATAATGTGCTGCATCAAGCCAACAACGGCGGCAGCGGCGAACTAGAAGCAATTATCAATTCCCAACTGGACATTGCGCTAGATTACAAAATCCGCGTCTACGACCTCAACGGTAGCGAAGGCAATTACTGTTTGATTTTTAGCGAGAATGGCGGTTTCCCAGACATGATCAAAGGGCGAATTGATTATGGTCAAAGCAAAACAAACGAAACTGAATTTTTAGGCATAGATTATTATTGTTTTATGGGAGCCAACGGGGATAACGTGTCTATCTCCGTCTCTGCCACAGGTATTACCGGAGATTTTGTCCTTGCCTTGCTTGGCCCACCTGATCTTGAGACGATTGGTAACGTTTTTACCAGTTCAGAAATCACAAACGCCATGCTTGAGGAAGATGGCATCTATATCATTGCTGTACTCAATTTGGATGCAGATGCCGCTGGCTATTCGCTAACGCTCAACAAAAATTAGCAGCTTTTTAATCTTGACAAATATGGTGGGAATAACTGCACCAATCGTCAATCGAAAATCGTTAATCGTCAATGGCAAAACGGCCGTTCAAAAACGCCGCCAACCATTGCCCTGTATACGACTGTGCCACCTTCGCCACCTGCTCCGGCGTCCCCGCCGCCACAATCTCCCCGCCACGATGACCCCCTTCCGGCCCCAAATCAATCAGATGATCCGCCACCTTAATGATGTCCAGATTATGCTCGATGATCACCACCGTGTTCCCCTTGTCCACCAGCTTATTCAAAGCCACAATCAGCTTCGCCACGTCATGCGAATGGAGCCCCACAGAAGGCTCATCCAAAATATAAATCGTGCGCCCCGTGGCAATCTTGCTCAACTCGCGGCTCAACTTAATGCGTTGTGCCTCGCCGCCGCTGAGGGTGGGAGCAGGCTGCCCCAGTTTAATGTACCCTAGCCCCACATCTATCAATGTTTTTAGCTTGCGCTTGATGGTTGGCACATTGGCAAAAAATTCAAGCCCATCAGCGACGCTTAAATCCAGCACCTCGGCAATATTTAGCTCTTTGTAGCGCACCTGTAACGTTTCTCGGTTGTACCTTGCCCTGTGGCAGACATCACAAGGGACATAAATGTCCGGCAAAAACTGCATCTCAATCCGGTTTTGCCCCTGCCCAGCACACGCTTCACAACGGCCGCCCTTCACATTAAAGCTAAAGCGCCCCGGCTTGTAGCCGCGCACCTTGCTTTCTGGCAAGCTGGCAAACAAATCGCGGATAGGGTTAAACAGATTGGTGTACGTTGCCGGATTAGAACGGGGGGTGCGTCCGATGGGACTTTGATCAATCTCAATCACCTTATCCAAATGCTCTAGCCCTTCAACCCCATCATGCTTGCCTGGCACCGTTTTTGATCTGTAAAAATGTTGGTGCAGCTTCTTACTCAAAATCTCAATGAGAAACGAGCTTTTGCCGCTGCCGCTCACCCCCGTCAGGCAAACAAACTGCCCCAGCGGAATGCAAATATCCAACGCCTTCAAATTATTTTCTCGCGCACCACGAATAATAAGCGATTCGCCCGTCCCCTTGCGCCGCTTTTTAGGAATGGGAATCCCCTGTCGGCCGCTCAAATAAGCACCCGTGAGCGACTTTTCATTCGCCTCCACCTGCGCCGGCGTGCCTTCAGCGACCACTTCGCCCCCCTGTGCGCCTGCCCCGGGCCCTAAATCAATCAGCCAATCGGCCGAGCGCATCGTGTCTTCATCATGCTCCACGACAAGGACGGTGTTGCCCAAGTCGCGCATCCCTTGCAGGGTGCGAATGAGCCGCGCGTTGTCCCGCTGGTGTAGGCCAATGCTCGGTTCATCCAGCACGTACAGCACCCCCATAAGCTGGCTGCCAATTTGCGTCGCTAGGCGGATGCGCTGCGCTTCGCCGCCGCTCAACGACCCCGCTCTGCGGTCTAGCGTCAAATAATCCAGCCCCACGTTGACCATGAAGGAGACGCGGTCGCCAATTTCTTTAAGAATAGGTTTGGCAATCATCGCCTGACGGGGCGTGAGTGGACTGTTCTTCTCATCCTGTAGCTCTGTTACCCAAGGCAAAATGTCGAGCACGGGCATTTTTACAATGGCAGAAATGGGCGTACCCTCAATGTCTACGGCACGCGCCACGGGCTGCAGGCGGGAGCCCGCACATTCTGGGCAATTTTGGTTGACCATATACTCTTCTAGCTTGTCGCGCACGTAGTCGGAGGTGGATTCGCTGTAGCGTCGCTTCAAATTATTGATGACGCCTTCATAATCGGTGAGGTAGCGGCGTGGGTTGCCATCTCGGCTTTGGTAGGTGACGGTGACTTGTTCGCTGCCGCTGCCGTAGAGCAAAATGTGCATTTGGGCGTCAGTCAGATCGCTTACGGGGAGTTTGGTGGGGATGTCGAAGTGAACGGCCGTTGCCTTCAACAACTGCCAATAATAGCCCGCCTTATCCTCAGTGGGCCAGCCAGCAATCGCCCCATTTGCCAACGAGAGTGACTTATTCGGCACGACCAAATCTGGATCAATCATCTTCGTTGTGCCTAAACCTTGGCATTGGGGGCAGGCACCATGTGGGCTGTTGAAGCTAAAGGTGCGCGGCTCAATTTCTGGGATGCTCGTGCCGTCGTAGGGGCAGTAAAGATGTTCAGAATAAAGATGATCGACTGGATTGTCCGCATCGGTCACGTCGTTGATGATCACTAGCCCATTGCCCAGCCGCAGCGCCGTCTCAATGGAGTCGGTTAGGCGAGATTTGGCCGACTGGGCTTCTTCACTGACGTCATGCGGCTCATGCCGGATCACTAGCCGATCTACGACCGCTTCAATCATATGATTTTTGTATCGGTCTAGCTTTATTTTCTCATCGACGGAGCGCACTTCGCCGTTGACACGGACGCGGACAAAGCCCGCTTTGCGCACGTCGTCGAAGATGGGTTGGTGATGCCCTTTGCGGTCGCGGATGAGTGGTGCCAAAATTTGAATACGGCCGTTTAGCGGCAAGTGCTGCACCGCATCCACAATTTGCTCTGCCGATTGTGGACTTACGGGACGGCCGCATTCTGGGCAGTGGGGGATGCCCACCCGAGCAAACAACAGCCGCAAATAGTCATAAATCTCCGTCACCGTACCCACCGTCGAGCGCGGATTGTGGCTGACCCCTTTTTGGTCAATAGAAACGGCCGGACTCAATCCTTCAATTTGATCCACATCCGGCTTTTCCATCTGCCCCAAAAATTGGCGTGCATAGGCAGACAACGATTCAACATACCGTCGCTGCCCTTCGGCAAAGATTGTGTCAAAGGCCAACGACGACTTACCAGAGCCAGACAGTCCGGTAATGACCACCAGCTTGTCGCGGGGAATTTCAACGTCGATATTTTTCAGATTATGGACACGCGCACCGCGCACAATGATTTTGTTGAGAGACATTTGTTTTCCAATTATAGCATTATAGTGGGTCAAAGATTACAAGAGACCCTTTCAAGGTCAAGAAGCAATCAACTATTTTAACACGCCAGAAAACCAGCGACCATTAATATTTTGAAAGAAAAAAACCTCCCGCAGGTTCCGTCCCTAATGATCGTGTTGGCTGAAACCTGCGGGAGGTTGGTTAGCGCGAAGGTATTCTGCAAAGAGAAATCTACATCAATCAAATAAATATTGCTGAATATCCTTTGGCAAACTTTCAACATTACGCAAATAATCCAGCACAAATTCAGTGTAGTTTTGTCTTTCGGGAAAATAAGCGTCTACAAAATCATGATCAACAAGTTTGCCTGGCCGCTCGCCAATCCATTCTGGGTAGTTGGAATAAGGCCAATCCTCTAATCGTGTGACCAAACCTGCTTTGACAGGATTGGCATGGATGTAGCGACACAAATGAATCAAATATTCGTCACGATCAACCAGTTTATGTTTGAAGCGGCCTTCAAACAAAGTGCCGGAGCGGCTTCGCTGCCAATTTATCGCTTGTACATATGCATTGAACAATACATTGATGAATTTGGAGATGGGAATGTCGCCATCTTGTCGCAGCAGAAAATGGTAATGATTGGGCATCAGGCAGTAAGCAATGAGCGTTATTTGATAGGTGATGGCATATTTTTTGATGAGGCGCAGACAGTAAAGGTAGTTTTCCTGGCTAAAGAAGATCGGGGCGCGGTTTGCACCACGATTGTAGATATGGAAGGTGCTGCCTTTGCTGAAGGCGTTGCGTCTGGGCATATTATTCCTCCTAGTTAAACCTCCCGCAGGGTTGTATCTGGACTGTCGTTTTGGGTGGAACCTGCGGGAGGTTGGTCTCAAGTTGTTTTGGTCACTTTGTTAAGCCCGCGGGGGGCTTCGGTGTTGAAGCCTTTGATGCGGGTGAGGTGGTAGCAAAAGAGCTGCGCGGGGATGATGCCAATGAGCGGTGAGAGCCATTCCGGCAGGTCGGTGGGCAGCGAAATGGGGGAGGTTGCCAGTGCCAGCGTGGCCTCGTCGTTGCTGATGATCAGCAGTTCGGCCTGCTTTTCCTGGCTTAATTTTTGCAGCAGGTCGTGCATGTCGGCCAAAACGGCACCAGCGGGGGCGATTGCCATGACGGGGAAGCCTTGCTCAACAATAGCAATGGGGCCGTGCCGAAAATCGGCCGAAGAGTACGGTTCGGCAATGGCGTAGGTGAGCTCTTTGAGCTTGAGTGACCATTCAAAAGCGGTGGCGTAACTGTAGCCGCGCCCCAAGACGACACACTGCTGCATATAGCGGTATCGCTCTGCTAATTGTTGGATTTTGCTGTCTTGGGTTAAAACGGCCGTTCCCCACCCCTCTAACTTTTCCAACAAATCAAACTGCGTTTGGTCGCCAGACCAAGCCGCCGAAAGCATGGCGATTGCCAGCAGCTGTGTTGTGTATGTTTTGGTGGCGGCAACGGCCGTTTCCACCCCCGCTTCAATATTAATGACAAAATCGGCCGTTTGTGCCAGCGGCGATTCCGGTTCATTGGTAATGGCTAACGTCGCTTGCCCCTGTTGTTTCCCTTCCGCCACAACATTGACAATGTCGGGCGACTGCCCCGACTGCGAAATGCCAATGACCAATGCGCCGCGCAGGGTGGGCGGCTGCTGGTAGAGGCTAAACAGCGACGGCGTTGCCAGCGTAACGGGCAGGCGGTTTATCCCGCCCCACAAATAGTTGGCGTAGCGGGCAGCGTTGTCAGAGGTGCCTCGGGCAGCGATGAAGGCATGGTGGATGCCATTTAGCGGCAGCTCTTGGGCAATCTTTTGCACAATTGCCAGATTTTTTTGGAAACTGTGCCGGAAAACGGCCGGTTGTTCATGAATTTCCGTGTACAAAGACATAGGTTCTTTCCTTAAAAAAATCCGCAGATTACACAGATTTCGCAGATTGTTTTTTCACAGGCTTGTTAATCTGTGAAATCTGCGGATAAATTCTTTTGGTAACTGATGCGACCGTTGACAAATGTTGTGTGGACCTGCAAATTGGCGGTGAGCAGCACCAGATCGGCGTCGCAGTTGGGGGCGATGCGCCCTTTTTGGGGTAGGTTGAGCAAGTTAGCAGGGGTGCTGCTGACGGTGGGCAAGCCATCGGCTAGCGTGCAGCTTGTAAAGCCGATGAGGTTACGCAACGCACTGTCCATTGATAAGATGCTGCCAGCCAATGAGCCTGTCGATAAACGGGCTGTGGTTTCATCAACAATCACGTCAAAATCGCCAAGTTTATAGCTGCCGGGAGCCATTCCCAAAGCAGCCATGGCGTCGCTAACGAGCGTGAGACGGCCGTTTCCCACCAATTCCCACACCATTTTCACCAACTCTGGATGGACATGTTCCCCATCCACAATCAGCCCGACGGTAGCGCGGTCGTCTGCCAGCAACGCCCCCGCCAAGCCCAGTTCACGATGGTGCAGCGGCGGCATGGCGTTAAACAGGTGTGTGCCGTAGCAAATGCCAGCAGCAAAACCTGCCTTTGCCTGGGCAAATGTGGCGGTGGAATGGCCTGCGCTGACCACAACGCCGCGCTCGGCCAAAATGTGGGCGACGGTGAGCGCATTGGGCAGTTCGGGCGCTAACGTGACCAGTCGCACCCCACTTTCTGGCGACCAAGTGACAACGGCCGTTTCCGTTGGTGTTTGCAAATAAGCGGGATTGTGCGCTCCTTTTTTAGCTGGATTGAGGAATGGGCCTTCTAAATGAAGCCCCAGCGGCGTTGCGCCTATAAAATTTGCGGGTGACTCGCCCACTATCACTTCTTGAGCAGCCTGAACGGCCGTTAGCGGCGAACTAATAATCGTCGGCAAAAAGCTGGTCACGCCATACCGTGGCAGATGGGCCGCCACGGGCCAAATGCTGCTTGGCTCCGTCGTGAAATCGAGACCAATCGCCCCGTTTAGCTGTAAATCAATAAAGCCAGGAACCAAATGCAGCCCCTGCCCATTGATGCAAGTTGCGTTTTCTGGCAGGTTGATTTGGCTTGTTGGGGCGATGGTTTGGATACGGTCGTCTTGCAGCAAAACCGCCCCATCTTCAAGAACGCCATCAGGCGTGTAAACTGTGGTGTGCTGAATACAAATCATTGCAAGCCAATATAGCAGCAGTTGTAAAGTCATGCTATTGTTTTGCTACATATCTTGTTTCAGGTATGATGGTTTGTAATTATTCAGGTGATTTGTGATTTGTTTGGCAAATAACAAATCACCCCAGAACTGTCATTCTGAGTGGAACGAAGAATCCCTAAAACCTTTATTTTCCCTAGAGTTTACCCAATGTTCAACCTTTTATCCCCG
>UOEU01000206.1_pt1 | contig 19952 bp, 15 predicted proteins | sample 1989311 | NCBI WGS metagenome assembly UOEU01 (sample SAMEA4712195, study PRJEB27164) | hydrothermal vent metagenome | biome: marine basaltic hydrothermal vent biome; feature: marine hydrothermal vent; material: mineral | place: Pacific Ocean | collected 2011-06-14/2011-07-23 | depth 1719 m | reverse complement strand
GAATTGTTTCTGCTCATTGAAAGACATTATAACACGTTTGTTTATCCTATCGGTCAGCTAAAGCTTTTGAGCTTTTGATGCTTTGCAGCAGTCCCACAACGTCATAATCTGGCTTATTGCTTCGCCGATAATCACGCAAAAAGCGTTTCAACTGTGTGCCAATGAGAAGTTTCATACGAGTCGACGAATTGGAGCCAAGGTATCACTCTTGGTCACGGGCTGTGTAAATCTCGTCCAGCATTGGCAACAGTGTGGGATCATCAGCCAGCATACCAGCCGTTGCCAACCATGGAGCTGTTTCCCCAGATTCAGCTTGTTGGACTGCTTCAGCAAATGCTTCCTCGAAGCCTTCGATGTTTAATAATTCCTCAGTTGCTTCGTTTTCTTCCCGCTCTTCTAGGTAAGCAAGAAAATCATCTGCCACGCGCAGACGGCGCAAAGAAAGACGGCGCAGGCGATCTTTGGCACTGTTTAGCAAGCTATTTTGCTCATTAATTGCATTCATTTTCTTACCTCAGATTTCCAATCGAGAAATTCATTGTCTTTCTTGCTCTGAAATATTATAAATGGCTTTGTGAGGAAAAGGTAATGTGTTTAAATAGCAGGGCGATTCCAGCGTCGTCAAAAATCGTATAGAGAGTGCAAACCCCCTCTATTTGCACGAAAACGGGCAAAAATAAAGTGTCATGTTGAACCCATTCGGCTTCGCTCAGGGCAGGCTGTGAAACATCCCTGTAAGGCAAGCATGTTTGAAAGTTTGAAAACAGCCGTTGTGAAAATATGAATCAGTTGGCAACCTGAAATAAGCAAGCCCCTTGGGCAACTGTAAACATGACCACCCAGGGCAGTCATGCGACACTGCACAGTTGTCTAGCTTTTTGGCGTTGATTTTGCGGCTAAACTTGCCTGTGCGGCTGCCAGCCTCGCTACGGGAACGCGGAAGGCGGAGCAGCTCACATAATCTAGCTGGGTGTTGTAGAAAAAGGTGATGGAGGCGGGGTCGCCGCCATGTTCGCCACAAATACCCACTTTGAGAGACGGCCGTTTCTCTCTACCGCGTTCCGTCCCAATCCGCACCAACTGACCCACACCCTCCACATCCAGCGTTTGAAAAGGGTCCTCCTTGACAATACCTTCGCCAAATCAGGGCGGTAACGGGGCGTTAATCCTGCCTAGAACTCCGACTTTAGCGAAAAAGCCGTCAAATAATAATTCGTTTAGCGTTTCTGGTAACAATTTTAATAGTTCAGAGACGTATTTGCGCCCCGGGAACTCCGCTTTGAGATCATTGACGCCAAAGTTAGGAATGGCGTCACGTCGTTGCTGCATTAGCTGTTGTGCCACAGTCACCATAAACATAGACAGGTTCGCAAAATTGTGAACAGGCTGCTGCTTGACATTCATAAAATCTTCCAACCCCCAGAATTGTTTCGCGTCTCTGAAATTAAACTCTATTTGGAAGCGCAGCCGATAATAATCAACCAGTTTGTCCGCAGCAAGCGTTAAATCACTTGAGAATAAGACAACATGCGCCCGTTTTCCGTTCTCAAGATTTACCTTCCTAACAATGACGATGTTGAGCTTGTCGGGAAACAATTTGTGCCACATCTGCATTTGGTAAATGTGGGTGCGTATCTTATCTACTGTCTCTGTGGAGACTAAATACGCATCAGGAATCTGGTTGTCATCCAACTTGCTGCCATATTTGCGCTTGGCTCCCTGCTTTTTCCGCTTGCCACACAGTGCTTTTTCTTTACTCAATTGCTCCATTCGTATTGGATATGCTTCACGTCGTTTGACACTGACTAATGAAAATGCCAAAAAGGCTAACCCTTTGACAGGTCTACCAAATATTGATGAAAAGAAGCGGTCGAGTCCATGTGTCTGTTTGCCCGCTTTAGTAACGACCGTTTCATCTCCCACCAATAGAAAAATATCCTCTACATCTGCAAACCAAATGGCTACAAATGTGACCATCAGTTGTGACCAGTCGATTTTCATGTTGAATAACCTCTGGATTGTACGATAGCTTCCACCTTCTTCTGTCCATCGTGAGATGCCCCGCATCGTTATGTGCCCTGCCATTGCTAACATGGCTAAGATGATAATAGCCAAGCGTCTCCGCGTTGTGGCATCCAAAACAGATTGGTTGATTATTTGTAAAAGTGCTAAGATTTCGGTCATGAGTTGGTCTCCCAGTTGTTTTTCTGTTCAAAAAACTTTACCGTGTTTCCAACTCTTTTGCATTTTTTAGCTCATATGTGTGGCGAAGGTATTGAACTATACAAGCGTATTCTTGGAATTATCGTCAAAAACGACTGCCTTTAGAGGGATTTCTCGCCAAAAGCGGCTTGAAATGACAATTGTGGGTGATTTGTTTCATTATTTTTCGTCCAAGTAACCTTTAATTGTCATTTCGACCAGAGGGAGAAATCCCTCTAAATTTAATCGATTGAAATGCTAAGAATTCCCTATCAAGTTTTCTCTGCGTTCTCCGCGCATTCTGCGGTAAAAAACCCTTTTCAGTACAATCATAAAATGATAAGGTGCAGTTCGCTGGGGCCGTGCATGCCTAAAATAAGCTCCATGCCGATGTCGGCGGTGCGGCTAGGGCCGGTTATGGCCGGTTATGGCGACAATGTTGCTGGCTGTCTGAAAGGCTTGACGGCCGTTTTCCTCTTGTTGCTGTATCCAGCTTTCAAAATTTGGCAAAATTTGCTTCTGGCTGATAATGGCGATGTGGACGGAGGGGAGTAGGGAGGTTGTGCGGAAACGGCCGCTTCATGGGGGCGGCGAGGGCCATTGATCATGTGCGTATAAACCGTCATCTTTTGCCCCGTTGCGCTGCGGGGCAGCAGTTGAGTCAGGGTTGCATAATCAGCCAATGAAGCAACGATCTTTTTAATGCCCACCACTGCCACATGAACGGGCGGCAAGCTGGTCACCATGCGTGCATTGCCCTCATTGGTCACCAAACAAAGGGTGCCAGTTTCTGCCACAATAAAATTCCCGCCAGAAATGCCCATGTCGGACGTGAGGAAATCTTGGCGCAGCTTTTGTCGGGCAAACTGGGTCATTTTATGCGTGTCGTCGGTGACAGGCATTTGGATATGTTCTGTAAATATCTTCTGGATACTTTCTTTGCTCTTGTGGATGATGGGGGCGACGATGTGGCTTGGAGGTTCGGCGTTGAGCTGCAAAATATATTCGCCTAAATCAGTTTCAGCAGATTAAAAAGATTATAAAATCTGATAAATCTGCGTAATCTTTGATTGTTTTTTAGTACGTAATTGCCTAATTTAGGCAATCCCCTCAGCCAAAATGTCGGCAATGTGCCGAAGGCATTGCTTGCCGTTTGCTTTTGCCAAGCCACCATTGATGTGGGTCAAACAGCTTACATCCCCTGTCAATATTTGTGCTGGGCAGGCTTGAATGTGGGATAGTTTGTTGGCTAACATCGCGCCGCTCACGTCGGCCATTTTGATGCTAAACAGCCCACCAAAGCCACAGCACACCTCGTTTTCTGGCAGGTCAATGACGGTTGCGTTTTGCAAATTGCTAACCAACGTTCGCCCTGCTTGGCCTAACCCTAGCAGGCGCAATCCATGGCAAGCGTCGTGAAAAGCGAAGCTGGTTGGCTCTGGCAAACGGCCGTTCACATCCGTAATTCCCAATCCATCCACCAAATATTCACTAAATTCCCAACTAATGGATGCCAATCTTTCCGCTTCCGGCAACAATGTGGGGTCGTCGGCAAAAAGACGCGGGTATTCATGCCGCACCATTGCGGCACAAGAGCCGGATGGGGTCACAATAACTTCTGCATCGGCAAATGCGTGTAAAAATTGCCGCGCCACCTGCCGTGCTTCCGGCTGGTAGCCCGCATTAAAAGCAGGCTGCCCACAGCAGGTCTGCCCCATAGGAAATGTGACCGGAATGCCTAAATGCTCCAGAACGCGCACCACAGAAACGGCCGTATTGGGGTACAACATGTCTACTATGCAGGTTGCAAAAAGCGAGACTTGTTTATCTTTGGGTAACAGCCGTTTTTTCTCATTCATTCCGATTTCTATTACCAAAGTTTTTCCTTTTTAAGGTTAGGACACTGATTCACACAGGTAAACACTGATTTTCGTTTTTTTACCTGCGTTAACCAGTGAAAATCAGTGTTCTGAAAATTTACCGCGACCCAAAACTATGAACCGTTTTTTCCTCGTTGCGGTCTGTGGCAGGAGGTGGTTCCGGTGAAAGGGCGGCAATTTCAGCATATAGTTCAGGCATCATTTCAATTTCTACCGATTTGAGCGAGCTTTCTAACTGGTTTAAGTTTCTAGCCCCAATGATGGGGGCAGTAACGGCCGTATGCCCAGCGACCCAAGCGACGGCCAAACTAGATGGCTCCACATTTAATCGCTTGGCGACATTAGAAAATGATTCCGCCACATCATACATCCAACCGTCATTGTACCGTGTCTGATACATTTTGTTTTCCATCAGACGGCCGGAAGCTGGCCGTTTAGCTGCGCCATACTTCCCAGTCAGCAGCCCGCCACCCAATGGACTATAAGGAATCACGCCTAAAGTTTCAGATTCAGCCATTGGCAAAATTTCAACTTCTGCCTGCCGCTTTACTAAATTGTACATCGGTTGAATACATTCAAAGCGCGACCAGCTTTCTTTGGCTGAAATGCCCAACGCTTTTGCCACCTGCCAAGCGGCAAAGTTGCTGGCTGCCGGATACAAAATCTTGCCCTGTCGCACCAAATCATCCAAAGCGCGAAGCGTCTCTTCCAACGGTGTCTTGTCATCAAAGCGGTGGATGAAATAGAGATCGATGTACGCTGTGTTTAATCGTTTTAGGCTATCCTCAACGGCCGTTAAAATATGGTGTCGCGTCGCGCCCCGTGCGTTCCTGTCTTTGCCCATGGGGAAATAGGCTTTGCTGGTGATGATCACCTCATCACGGCAGTTGGCAATAAGTTTGCCCAATATCCGCTCCGACTCGCCCTCCTGATAAACGTTGGCACAATCAAAAAAGTTGATGCCCGCTTCTCGACAGCGGTGAAACATGAGAGCCGACGTCTCTTCATCCGCATCGCCGCCAAATGACATCGTGCCAAAACAGAGGTTGGAAACTTGTATGCCTGTGCCACCTAAAAATTTATAGTTCATCAAATTGCTTCCTTTATATTTAGTAACTGCATAGGTCTTCCCCCTGTCATACCCGCGAAGGCGGGTATCCATACCGGCAATTATACCGCCTCATCCAGATTTTCAAGATTGTAAAATATTCCGATAATAAGTTGAACAAGTAGGGTGTTCGGCGAGGGGGCGTCGTTTGGCAAGATGGCAGATTGGCGTACACTTCATTCAGGTAAATTTAAGGAGAATTTTTATGAAAATCGTCGTCACAGGAGCCGCAGGCTTTATTGGTTCACATTTAGCAGAGACCCTTGCCAAACAAGGGCATACCGTTGTTGGAATCGACAGCTTTACCGATTATTATGCTGCACGGCTGAAACAAGCAAATGCAGATGCGATTGAGGCGGCAGGTGTTACTTTGCATCGACTTGATCTTGCCACGGATGATCTTACCTCAGCTTTGCAAGATGTGGAGTTTGTTTTTCATTTGGCTGGTCAGCCGGGCATTTCTGCCGCTGTGCCAATGGCTGATTTTGTTCGCAATAATTTGGTGATGATGAATCAATTGCTTCTGGCTTGCCAGCAGCAATCCACTTTGCGCTGCTTTGTGAATATTGCAACCTCGTCGATTTACGGCCGTCACGCCTACGACTCTGAAGAAGCACCCCCCAAACCAACATCCTACTACGGCGTCACCAAGCTTGCTGCCGAACAGTTGGCCTTGGCCTTCCACCGCGAACAGAACTTGCCTGCCTGCTCTTTACGCATTTTCTCCGTCATTGGCCCCCGCGAACGGCCGGAAAAACTGTACCCCAAACTGATTCGCAGCATCCTGACAGACACCCCATTCCCGCTGTTTGAAGGCAGCACCGAGCATTCACGCAGCTATAGCTATGTGGGGGATATTGTGGAAGGGTTTACGGCCGTTTTAGACCGTCCAGATCAGGTGATTGGCGAAATTATCAACATGGGCAGCGATATTGAGAGAACCACTGGGCAAGGAATCGCCATTATTGAGAAGATTATGGGCAAGAAGGCCACTTTTGACATGAAGCCCAAACGGCCGGGTGACCAACTGCACACCTGCGCCAACATCAGCAAGGCAAAGCGGCTGCTGGGCTACACGCCGCACACCACGCTAGAAGAAGCGCTTGCCGCCGAGGTGGCGTGGTACGTCAATGATATTTACGGCCGTAATCTACACAATGAGTAACGCACCCCACCCAAGTGACAGTCCCTTCTAATAGTGACTGTCACTTTTAATCATTCATTTGCAACTGCACAACCACTTTTGCGTAAATAAAAGCAGTACAAATAAATGTAACCAGTTGCCAAACGTGGCATAACTGGATTAACTCAGGAGACACCACGCCGCTGTGCGGCATCGTTCGACTGAGCGGCTCTCGAGTCTGTCGAGAGGCATGCCGAAGCCATCAAATGAATGAAAATAGGACGCTGATTTACCTGATTTGCATGATCAGAATAATCAGAAAGATTATGGTAATCTGCGTTCTATTTATTATTACAGAGGAGAAAAAAATGAGTGCTAAAGAAAATCGTTTACAAAGACAAAATGGCATGTTTGCGGGCGTGTGCGGCGGTTTGGCCGCCTTTACTGGCATTAGCGTGTTTTGGTATCGGTTACTCTTTATGATTTTGCTACTGCCAGGTGGTTTGCCTGCTATTGTCCCTTACATCATTTTGTGGATTATAATGCCAAAGCGGTGAATAATTGATAAATGGTTATTTCTAGCAATTAGCCATTAACCATATACAGGACGGGTCAGGGTAAGCGAGAACCTGCACACTTGTAAATCTGCAAACCCCTCCCATGACTGATGTGTAAGTGACTTTGTAAATAGCAGCTTTTACAATTTGGGTATGAATGGATCCAATTCTTCCGACAACCAATGTCCCAATTGTGGCAATCGGCTGGTTTTTTCGGCAGACGGCCGTTTCCGGCAGTGTGAACGGTGCAATAATAAAATAGCCGTTGTGCGCCAGCGGGAATCGCCGCAGGAGCTGATGAAAATCCAGCAATTTTCATTAGATGAGGGCGGCTTTGCCAAAGTGCGAACTGCTGGGGTGCGCGAACTGCTGCGCCAAGGGGTGGCAGCAACCAAAGCTGGTAAGATGGATGAAGCATTTTTCTATTTGTCCTGGGTGCTGCGCACGGATGCCAATGAAAAGCAACAGGCACAAGCGTGGCTTTGGTTGAGCCAAGTGTATGATGAGCCAACGGATAAGCGGGACTGTTTGGAGCAGGTGTTGGCTTTTGACCCCACGCATGGGGTGGCGCGTCGGGGGATGGCGTTGCTAGACGGCCGTTTGCAAGCCAGCGAGATTATCGACCCCAACCAGCTTCAGCAGCCCATCAGCGAACCGCCAGAAGAAATAGGAGCAGAACAGTTTTCCTGCCCGCGCTGTGCCGCAAAGCTCCAATTTTCGGCCGATGGGCAGCGGTTGCGCTGTGGCTTTTGTGGGTATGAGCAGGTGGTTGATGCAAATACGGCCGTTTCCAAAACGAGCCAGTTTGGCGAAGGGGCTTTTGAGCAGGAGTTTACGACGGCATTGGCGCAAGCCAAGGGGCATTTGGCACCGGTAAACATGCGAACTTTTCAGTGCAGCGGCTGTGCTGTCGAGTTTGTCTTGGCGCCGGAAGCGATTTCCATGACCTGCCCTTACTGCGATTCGGTTTATGTGACGGAAACGGCCGCTTCCCATGAACTCATGCCGCCCCACGCCCTCATTCCATTCAAAATCTCATTAGAGCAGGCGGAAAATAGGATTCGAGACTGGTTGAAGGCACATGATCTGGAACGGCCGTCTCTTTCTCCCGTCGTGGGCATTTATTTACCGCTGTGGACATTTGACGTGGGCGGCGAGATTCGTTGGGGTGGGCAGGTGAAAAAAGGGGACAATTGGGTGCAAATCTCTGGCAATCATCTCGCCTTTAGTGATGATCTGCGTATCCCCGCCAGCAGCAAGCTGGACAAAGCGTTAAGCAAAGGATTTGCCAGCTTCAATCTAGATGGGCTGGTGGCCTACGACAGCCGCTTTTTGGCCGACTGGCCTGCCGAACGGCACACGATTCCCTTGGCAGATGCCTCTTTGCAGGCGCGCAAGCAACTGCTGCAAGAGCTGCGTCGCAATCCGCAGCGGCTGACGCTGGAAAATGTGCGTAATTTGCGGCTGGGGTCGCTGGGGTTGGTGGTGGAGTCGTTTAAGCTGGCATTGCTGCCCGTTTGGCTGGCCCATTACAAAGTTGATGGGGAGAGGTTTGATTTGTTGGTGAATGGGCAGACGGGAGATGTGCTGGGGAAACGGCCGTTGCACGGCGTCCGTGGTTTCTTGTCCAAACTGTTTGGCTGATTGTGTGGGGGTGAAGGGGTGAAGGGGTGAAGGGGTGAGCGGGTGAAGGGGTGAGCGGGTGAAGGGGTGAGCGGGTGAAGGGGTTTCTTACCCCGTTTTTTTAGCAAATCACCTACACTTGTCATTCTGAGCGGAGCGAAGAATCCCTCTAAACTTCACCGAGCAAAACCCTTGCCCGTGAAACAAACCTACCGTCATTCTGAGCCGCTTTTGGCGAAGAATCCCTCTAAACTTTGCTGGGCAAAACCATCACCCGCGAAACAATTCTACCGTCATTCTGAGCCGCTTTTTGGCGAAGAATCCCTCTAAACTTTGCTGGGCAAAACCATCACCCGCGAAACAATTCTACTGTCATTCTGAGCCGCTTTTTGGCGAAGAATCCCTCTAAACGCTACTTGGCAAAATCATCACCCGCGAAACAACTCTACCGTCATTCTGAGCCGCTTTTTGGCGAAGAATCCCTACTAAACGCTACTTGGCAAAACCATCACCCGCGAAACAATTCTACCGTCATTCTGAGCCGCTTTTTGGCGAAGAATCCCTCTAAACGCTACTTGGCAAAATCATCACCCGCGAAACAACTCTACCGTCATTCTGAGCCGCTTTTTGGCGAAGAATCCCTCTAAACTTTACTGGGCAAAATTCTCGTCCGCGAGACGAGGTTATGGTTATTTTTGTGCCGTAGGGATGCTTCGTTTCATTCAGCATGACAGGCAAAGTAGCCGCGGTTTCTTACCGCGCTTTGGCGCACAAAGAATGTGCGGCTACGCTTGTTCATCCTCCGCATCCAACCCCACCAACGCCCGAAAACGCGGATCATCCCGCAGCGGCGCAAAAGCTGAACTCTCCGCCACACGTTGGCGTTCGTTAGGATCAATTTTAAGCCCCTGTTGCAAATGTTGTAACGCTTCTTCTGATTTGTCTATAGTCATTTTCAACACCGCTAAATTCAAATGTAAATGAGTGCTTTCCAGGTTCAGCCGAATCGCTTCTTCATAATCAGCCGACGCTGCCGCGTATGCTCCCTGAGCTTGATAGGTGTGTCCCCGATTATAGAAAGCCTTCGCGTGTTTCGGGTTCAATCGAATCGCTTCTCCAAAATCAGCCAATGCTTCCTTATTCCGTTCTAGAGCCAGGTAAGTGTTGCCCCGATTGTAAAAAGCTTTTGCATATTCTGGATTCAACCGAATTGCTTCTCCAAAATCAGCTAATGCTTCCACGTATCGTTCTAAATCTAAGTAGGTGTTACCTCGATTGAAGAACGCTTTCGCGTATTCTGGGTTCAACTGAATCGCTTTCCTGTAGTCGGCCAACGCCGCCTCGTACTCCCTTTGGTGGAGAAAAACGATGCCCCGATTACTGTAAGTCATAGAGTCTTCCGGGTCTAGCCGAAGAGCTTCTTCATAATCGGCTAATGCTTCTTCGTATTGGTTTAAGGATTGAAAAATGTTACCTCTGCCACTGTAGATGGATGAAAGTTGCCTTATGTTAGTTGGGTCGGCAAATTTCTCTGCCTCATTTATTAATTCCAGGGCTTTTTCAGGATTTCCAACCATCTCGTATTGAGTTGCCAATGTGTATAAGAGGTCTGCACGGTTCTTTGAAAAACTAGGCTTTTTGGGTAGTTCATCAAGGAGGTGTTCCCTTAAATGAATGCCTGCTTCCAATTCTTTTTTGCTTTGGCTATTGTCCCCGTGCCAGTTGTAGTAGGCTAAGTCGCCAACCAGTTCGGCTTTGCGTTGCGGTGTGGGTTGTTCCAGAAATTCTAGGGTGCGGCCGCGAAAAGCCCAAAAGTCGGGGGCGTTGCGGGCGAGTTGACCTATTTCTTTTTCATGCAGCCACAAAAGCAGCCGCTGCTGATCTTCTACCAAAAATTCGCGGCGGTAGTTTAGGTATTGCTCAGTGGCATCACCGCCACGAGTCAGATCATAAATGAAAAAGACAGCTTTCCCTTTTCGTGGATGATTTCGCAGGTAAAGCGGCAGATCAACTGTTTCCCCCTCTGGCTGCACGCGCACACGCACAATCGTTTCACCAGCTTCTTGCAGCCGCTTTTCTAGCAGTTTTTCCGCATCTGCTCGGGCAAATTCAGAGATGTAGACGGCAAACAAAATTGCCGCCTTGTTTCCTTTGCCAGCTCGCAGCAAATGGGTAGCCAGGCGGTCAACGCGCTGCTCAAAAGGAACTGTTTCAATCGTTTCTGTTTCCATTTAGCTCACGAATCAGGGGCAAAAGAGCTGGATGAACGCCATACCAGCTTTGATCATTGTGATATTCTAGCGCAGCCAGATTATGCAGCAGCGGTGATAAACGTTCTGGGTCTTTGAAATGTGGATTTTGTTCAATTTCACGCAATGTCTGGTAATCAGCGGGCGTGAGGAAGTGGGTAAATTCGTTACGTAATTCTGCTTCGGCGCGATTGACGTCAATTAAGCTAATTTGCTCTCGATTTGCCTCAATTGCTAAATCGGCGGCGGTGCGAATGAGGCGGGCATATTCACGGAAGACGCCGCCGCTGGCCGTAGCGGCCGTTTCCAAAGCGGCATCATCAATTAACCGCCGACTGGCGCGACGCGAGAAGAATTCTCGCATCGTTGCGTAACCAGTATCTAATTTTTCATTTGGTTTTCCTGGGCGATGTAATTTTACATTTGGCAGGAAAAAGCTCTGCTCTCGCAACGCCGCGTACTCAGGGGCAAAGAAGATGGCGCTGGGGACGGTGTAAATGACGCCACAAACTGGCTGCATCAAAATTGTGTGGTAGCCGTAGAAAACTTCTTTGGCTTTATCTAAAGGGGGTTTGTCCAGGTCATCGATTATAACCAAGACTTGTTTCTTTTCTTGGGCTGCAATGGCTGAAACCATCAAATTGATGGTGCTAATCAATTCGGAGAGGCGTGGCTCCAAAATTTGCCGAATTTGCACACGGCTGGATTCCTCTGCTTTGCTCCAGGCAAGAGCTTTTAAGAAAAAAGCGTTTAGATTTGCCTCGGCCGATGCCCCAACTTTTTTATCAACCGTTTTAACGCGGTCTTCAATGCGTCCTCGCCAACCTTCCAATTCAGCTAATAACGTCTTGGGTAGCTTTTTCCCATACCCTGTATCGCTATCTGTATATTGAAAAAAGATTTGAGTGCCTAAAGAGAAGATGATGTCTACATGGCTGAGATTCATCGGGTCGGCGCAATCGCTTATGCGATAATGGATAACAATGTATTTGTCACGGATTTTATCATCGACAACAAGGCGATTGAGTTCGGTGGATTTCCCTGCGCCACGATGGCCGGAATAGAAATATTTGGGGGCTGGCTGGTCACGAAGGAGCCAACGCTGTAGCTTTTGCAGGGCATTTCCTAGCCGCTCAATGTAATATTTTGAATTCGCTTCTAGTGGCGTGTAGGGGTCAAAAAATAACCAAACTTCTTCTAAATTGGTGGCGCGTTTCTCGTCCATAATTGCAATTATACCATGTTGGCGCGGTTTCTTACCCCGCTTTTTCGTTTCAAAGTTGTAACTGTCTAAGTGGCAAAGAACAGCCTGTTTTCAGGCAAGATTAGCAGGGGATTTCTGAGACTGCGTTTGATTAAATTTAGAGGGATTTCTCGGAGGATACTTCGACAGCCTCAGCACAGGCTCTCGAAATGACAAGACTATCTTCACATGTCATTTCGACCCGCTTTTTGGGGAGAAGTCCCTGTAACCCTAGCCAATTTTGTAAGCCGATTACAAATTGAGATGTTTTGACACTTTTTCCCAGCGGAATGCTTCAACCTGATCGGGCTGATCGAAGAAATACTCTTCTAGGTACGGTTCAATTTCTAGCTGCCAGATGTCGGCAAGTTGGGGGGTGAGGTTGGGGTGGAGGAAGTAGGTGATGCCCACGAGGTAGTGTGGGTCGTCGATTTGGCGATTGAGTTTTTGCAGCAGTTTGATGAGCGGCTCTGGATTGAAGTCTGTGCCTTGGTGGTAATGGCGTAAAACGTCGTAGTTGGGTGGCAGGTGGATGAAGGCGAAGCGGCGGCGCAGGGCGTGGTCTACGAGGGCGATGGAGCGGTCAGCTGTGTTCATCGTGCCGATGAGGCGGACGTTGGCTGGGATGTGGAAGCTGCCGCCGCTGGCAAGCGGTATGGAAGCGTCGCGGTATTCTAGCAAGACCATCAGTTCGCCAAAAACAGCCGCTAAATTGGCCCGGTTTATTTCGTCGATGATTAGCACACAGGAGCCGCTATGTTGGCTGGCGCGCTGGCAAAATTGGAGGAAACGGCCCGGCACAAGATCATAATGTAGCCTGCCGTCATCGTCGGTGAACGGCCGTATTCCCTGGACAAAATCTTCGTAAGCATATGCTGGATGGAACTGGATCATCTCCCAGAAGCCATTTTTGCCCTGGGTAAGGTGTTGCGCCAGCTTTTGTGCCAAAAAAGTCTTGCCCGTGCCGGGCGGCCCGTACAAAATCGCCTGCCCTTTGCGCTCGATGGCTCGCAGCCAGCGGCTGAGATCGGTTTGGGGCAGTCCGGTGTCGCTGGCGCACTGGTTGAGGGTGTAGGGGGTGGGGGTGTTGCTTTCGCGGAGAACGGCCGTTTGCAGCACAGGTTCATACCGAATGGGCGTGGCGGGCTGGGAAGGCGGCACATCTAATTCGATTTGCCCTTTGCTGGACAGCCGACTCGTTTGATGCTTGCTCACCTGGGCGCAGACCCAGATAAAACTTTGCACATCCACCATGTCGCGCACGCCAAAATCGGCCAAAGATTTGTATAGCGAGCGTGTTTCTTGAAGCAAGAGCGCATAGCTGCTGGCTGATGGTTCTTGGCTGATTACCGTTTTGTTTTGAGGTGATTCGCCATCTGGTTGGGTAAATTTGAGGAACCAGCGAGCGGTGCGTGGCTTAACTAGCATTTCCTTTTTTCGATGGCACAAAAATAAAAAATAGGTGGCAAAGGGCCATTTGTTGGGTAAATCATTGGCTGAAAGATAGTCTGAAAAGGTTTGTAGCCGCTGCGGTGTAGGGCGGTCGCCGTACAGCAGGTTGCGCAGCTGGGTGCAAAAGGTGGGCTTGTCGAGGCTGGGCTGGTGGAGAACGGCCGTATCTCCCGAAGAAGGTACGGAACGCCAGAGCAAATTATTGTCCTGTGCCAGCTTGGTCAGATAGTCGAGAAATGTATCGTAAGCCCCATCTTCCAATAATTTGTCGAGGGCTTCTTGGTTAAGCCACGCTTCTGCTTTGCGGATTGTGGCCTGTTTGTAGGAAATCTCATCCGCCACGAAGCCAGGATGGGTGAAATCTTGCCAATCTGGGTATCTTTGGCGCACAAGCTGGATTAGTTCCTGAACCTGCCACTTTGGAAGCATAAAATCCGACCATTCTTGTAGGGTAATTTTACAGGTAAACCAGTTTTACCTGTGATTTCAGACAAACTAGACGCGGATAGTCTGAAATGTCTTAAATTAAGGTTTAGAGGGATTTCTCGGAGGACCTCGAAATGACAATTGAAGGTTGCTTGGACGAATAAAATGGCACAGATTACCCATAGTTGTCATTTCGAGCCGCTTTTGGCGAGAAATCCCTCTGAGGATTGCACATTGTTGCGATAATCTCAGAGGAATACCTGAATTGTCACCTTGCGATTATGTAAATTTTAACCGTAGTTTAATCAGGAGTTTGCTGGGATGCAAACTGCATTTTGTATTTGACCTGTTCGACGGCAACCACCTGAAAGCCTAATCGTTCGTACAATTCTTGGGCGCGAGGTTTTTTTTGTAAGGCGTGCATGGTAAACGCTTTGTTTTGCTGCCACGCCTCATCCCAGCCCCAAGTTTGGCAACGGCCGTTTTCATTGCCGCCTTATGCAGATTATAAAGGAAATGATAATCAGCAGGCGTAGCGGGTCGTTTATGTAACATAGATTTGCAATATCTGTACAGGTATATCTCTGAAATTACTGTCAAAGATGACTATCCTTAGAGGGATTTCTCGCCAAAAGCGGCTCGAAATGACAATTTTAGGTAATTTGGTGAATTTTATCTTTTCCAGCAGCCTTAACTTGTCATTTCGACCAAAAGGAGAAATCCCTCTGAACTAAAACAGACAGATAATTATGCAACTTCTCTTAGATTTGCTTGAAATTCAAAGTAAAACAGACTGCTATTTGCCATCAGTATCGTTACAACAGTTTTTCAGAATTGGTCTAATGAAAATATGAGAATATTGTTGCTTTACTTGACAAAAGTGTGGGGGGGGGGGGTATAGAATAGGTGAAGTGCAAAGCCAGTACATGGCAGCACCAACAACAGAGATCACAATAAACAAGCAGCGACGCTGGATACTTACAAGAGCCAATGGAATTTGGGAGGTAACAATGGCATCCGCTATTCGCGTTTATATTGTGGACAGTCGGCCTGTTTTTTGCCTTGGTATTCAGACTGTTTTAGAAACAACCACTGATCTGCAACTGTTAGGCACGGCAACAAGCCTTGAACAGTCCTGTTCTTGGGCAACAAACTTGTCGCCTGATGTGCTCTTGGTAGACGCCAATCTGTCCCACGATTCATTATTAGAAACCATCTCCGCTTGGAAACAGAAGCCGCAAAGCCACAAAATCCTTGTCATGCTAACCCATCCGCACCAGGTTTGCCTGCGCCAGGTAACAGATCAAGGCGCAAATGGCTGCATTTTGAAAACAGATGCGCCACAGAGATTTATAGAGGCCATTCGCACTATCGCCGACGGTGGGCGTTGGTTTAGTCGTCAGCTCATGCAGGAAACGATGCAAACGCAATTGAAACCAATGGCCCAACTGCAACTAACAGAGCAGGATAAGCTCATTTTGCAGCTCATATGCGTTGAAAAGAGCAATCATGAGATTGCTGAGACTTTGCATCTGTCAGAACGGACAGTTTGCCGCTATTTGGAAGAGATTTATGCAAAGCTGGGAGTCAGGACGCGGGTGGGAGCGGCCGTTCAGGCCATAAAACAAGGATTGGCGTAATCACGCCAAAACATAGCGCAACAACGCCACAAAATTGGCGTGATCAGGACACAGTTTTGGGATTCGATATGGTAGAGTACATATGAGGTTTTGGAATAAAATCACAGAACAACCCAGTTAATAGCTTCACTAAACATTTGCGAGTGAGTAAATATAATAAGCCAGATTTTAACCAGAGAAGGAGCAACAAATGAAAAAGAAAATAATTCGCTTATATTTTGTGTTTTTCACTATGGCAATAATGCTAGTAGTTTACTCTGTACAGGCAAGTCCTCTTTCGAGAACACGGGTTATAAAAAGAGATTTAGGTGAGGGTCGAATTGTTACCATCCACATAGAAGAATTCGATAGACTTCCCTCAGAGGGCGAAGAGAATGGTGTAGTAAATATTCCTGAAGCCTTGATGTCTCCAAATTGTACCGCTGCAGGATGTGTAGATGCTGCTCGCATTGATGCAACTTGTTCCAATGGTGCAAGACTTAAATATCACGTCGATCATGCACATGATTCCCTCTACCGGATTTATTGGCAGGATTACTGGTGGGGAGGGAATCCTAGTAACACATCAAATACCATGTCCTGTTCAGCGGCATGCAATATCACAATTGAAACTAACTGGAGTGCCTACTACACCTTAGCAAATGTTTGGATGGATGATTGGCACTTCGATATAGATAGTTGGGTCTGTAAGTAATCGTTTTCTCAGCAAATCTCGCTTTTGACTGAAATAAGGAGCTAAGATTTGATGTAGTTTATTCCGATTATTCCGAACTCTATCTATAACTTTACTTTCTGCTAAGTCACCTCTTGACATCATAAGAAAAAAGTGACAATAATTATGAAAAAAGGCTGTAACAGAAATTGCCATGTATGGGTAAATTGAGGCGTTTTTAGCTTGATTCCGCAAAAAAAAGACTGTTATGTCAAATAAATTAGTGGAAAGTAGAGTATAAAAGAAAAAAATTAGCCGAAAGAAACCAAGAAACAGCCAAGAGCTAAACATGGTTTAAAAAGCGGAGCTAGGAATAGGAACCCCTAGCTCCGCTTTTCTAGTACTCTATGCAGCAATTCCCGCTCGCTGGTTGAATTTTTTTTAACGTTTCTACTCGACTAAAACTATGAAATTCAAGCGTAGTTATCACAAAATCTCTACGAAAACTTTAGTTTTCGTAAACTTTTGTAACTGTACAGCGAATCCGTGGGGCGTAGAAAGCACCTACACGCCGAAAGAAACATTGACATAAAGTTTGTTTCTTAGTAGGTGGTTTGCTATTTGCTTGATAAATAGCAAGTTGCTCTTGTCATTCTGAGCCGCTTTTGGTGAAGAATCCCTGAAACCGCCATTTACTCTAAAGTTTGCCTATTACGCGAGCTTGAATTCTAGGTTATATGTGCTTCAAAGGGATGCTTCACTTCGTTCAGCATGACACCTACTAAGAAACAAACTTTATGTCAATGTTTCTTTCGGCGTGTAGGTGCTTTCTACGCCCCAAGGATTCGCTGTATAGTTACAAACTTTTTACATTAGAACCCAACGAAATCAGCTATTTCCCTCTGGTAGAATGGCTAATGTTAATAATTCACTGTGGAAATTACTGTACTCTATGATCGATTGTACACAAATTGCTGTCATAAACGGGTTTTTGAATGAAATCGAATCGATGGTAGATACTCACCGAAATACTGGCGCAATTATGGTGTAAGTCCTGGTATGATTATCCGCCAAAGTATATAAATATCTAGCAATGGAAGAAATATTAACGGACTTATCGCTAACCAGTGAAAAAGGTATGTGGAATGAGATGTAATACGTGTTATTTCAGCCCCCCAAATATCAAGCCCTAATACAAGAAACAGAGCTATGGGGATTAAGCCAGAATAGAGATATCTTCCTTGAAGTTGCAAAAAGCTCACATTATATCCGATATAAGCTGCTATTGTAAATATTAAAGTTAGTACTAAAATGTGCCAGCCAGCGTACTGTAATGAAGCAAAACTTTTTTGTTTTTGTATGTTTTGCCTATATCGTCTTGTTAGCCATATTATCCACCCACTGACAGATGCTAATAAAAGTCCTTTCACCATTAGAATGGGCCAACCCTTTAGCGGTAATGCCATCCACCCGAATTGTCCCCAAAAGCTCGTAAAAGTGGTTTTCATGACATCAACTAGATAGGCTTGCCATCCGACTTGAGCAATATACTCTGCTGTCCGCACTTGCCCAATTACCACTTGCTCATGGGCCTGTAGACCCATAAAATCCGGCAGTCCATACACATTTAAATTCCGTATCCACCACAGGCTCCCAAGAAAAACTGAAGGAACGAGAAATTGCATCCAATGCTGCAACAATATTTTAACAGCTTCTGTTCGGCTTGCTATCTGTGTGGATAGGCGCATTTCTTTCCAGCGGAGGTAGATAGCTAAAAGTACAGGGGCTACTAAAAAATAGGTCGTTGCTTTTGTTAAAAATGAAAGACCTACTAATATTCCCATAATTAGGGGGCCAGACGCATTCAACGATAGTTTCCCTAAACGCTTATCCTTCAAATATAGGATTACCATCAATAGAGTGAGAGCTATAAGTGCCCAAGCCAATGCATCATTATTTACTGAAGCCAGAATATGGATATTTTGGGGAAGAAATGCGATTAGCAGTGCCGTACCTACTGCCACCCAAGGGCGTTCCGGCAATAGTACACGGACAATGAAGTAGCTAAAGAACACAACTCCACTGCCGAGCAGTAGTGAAAATAATCGAACTGCGTATAGACTACCATTGGTTATCCAAAAGATAGGAGTTGCCAATAAGTAATACAATGGTGGCTGGTGGTCTTCATATTGCACAGTGTACAGGTTTTTAAGCAATTGTGAATTGAAACGATTACTTTTCAACTGTTCCAAGTAAGCTGAATCCCAATCTCCTTTCTCAATAATAGGACAGCACCCTTGAGTTGCAACCTGAACTATATAGTTGTAATGGGCGGGTTCGTCTGGTGTCTGCCACGCTGGTGTATAAAAGACAAACAATACACCAACCGCAAAATAAAAACACAAGATGAGGATAAGCCCAAAATACATTTTAGCAATAGCGATCATCTTTGTTTTTCGTCAAGTGAAGGATAGGAAAAGTATCATCCATCATGTTCATTCTAGGAAAACCTCTATAGTGACCTCCTTTGTCAAGACCAATATTCGTCAAATTTAAGGTGGATAATTAAACATATCATTAACAATCAAAATGAACTTCAGTAGGTGTGTGCTGCCTCGTCGCTGGCCGAACCTGTTGTTATCATTGCGTTCCGTCAAAATCGCGTCGTCTCTCTTGCCCGCATTCTAGCACAGCCTCGTATCCTAGCACAACAGTCACCCTGAGTTTGGAAAGGAAAACGGCCGTTTCCCAACATTTTGCAAGGAACGGCCGTTCACCCAAACCATATGCCAATACTGCCAATCCCAATAAAGGCCAGGCAAGTGGCGCTGTCTGGAGACAGGCCACAGCACGTGAGAAGACCGCGCCGCAGCAGGGGGAATGGCAACCAACTTTGAACAGTGCTGTTCTTGGGCAACCAGTTTATTGCCTGATCTGCTTTTATTAGACCTCTTGCATAAGTCACCTTGTCACAAGTGAGAGGCTATACAAGGCCGAAATTAAGTTGAATCTCAATCCAAATCGCTTTCGGCGATTTCTGTAGCGTTCTTTTAGAATACGGAATATCTTCAATTTGCCAATGACATGCTCACAATATATCCGTTTTTGGGAAAGTGCCCGATTTTTCTTTTTTTGCTCATCGGTCAATGGATGTTTTTTTGACTTTTTTGCTGGTGTTTCACTGTTTGTATGAATTTTAGTTAATCCTTGATGACCACTATCGGCTAAACAAATAATCTCTTTATCGATGCCCGCATAAGTTTCTTTAAAAAGTTTGAAATCGTGTTTTTTACCGTTACAAAACGCCGTTGCAATAATTTCAAGCGTTTTTTGGTTAACAACGCGACTCTGGCGATTCTTGATTACTGTTTTCAAACAGCCTCTCACGAGAAATTAGATTTTGGGAGGAAAACATGAAAGAAAATAGCCGACGAAAATTTTTAAAAGGCACCATTGGCGCATGTAGGAGGAACTACACTGGCTCGACTTGCCGGCGTATTCCCTGAAGCACGGCCTTTATTAGCTCGTTCAAACCAAGAAGCCGAGCCCAACACAATTGGATGCTGGTGAATTAGGTGAAATATACAACGGTTTCCTGCTCTTGCCCGATGGTGTGATTGCTTATGATTTTGTTCAACCGCCTAAACGGGGAACACCTATTGTGTGTGGGACTGGTATCGGTAGGGGAGGTCCTGAACCAGAGGTAACTACGGTTGTCGTTGAAGATGCAGACAGTCTAGAGACTTTAACTGACATTCCTTTTTATACGATTTCACCCTTACCAAGAGGTATGCGTG
>UOEU01000367.1_pt1 | contig 21132 bp, 14 predicted proteins | sample 1989311 | NCBI WGS metagenome assembly UOEU01 (sample SAMEA4712195, study PRJEB27164) | hydrothermal vent metagenome | biome: marine basaltic hydrothermal vent biome; feature: marine hydrothermal vent; material: mineral | place: Pacific Ocean | collected 2011-06-14/2011-07-23 | depth 1719 m | reverse complement strand
GCCGGCCAGTTATCGATCCATTGAAAAGGGGTTACTTTGCCCAGCCATGAAACCGTCAGGAAATTAGGTACCCATTGGATGGCCTGTGGCAAGGTGAGGGTAATCAGGAAAAGGGCAAAGATAAGATTCTTGCCTGGGAAATCCATGCGGGCAAAAGCGTAGGCTGCCAGAACGCCAAACACAACTTCCCCGGCTACAGTAATGAGGGCGATTTGCAAACTATTAAAAAAGTATTGTGAAAAATCCGCTTCTTGCCACGCTTCAAGGTAATTTCCCCATTGTGGTGTGCTGGGAAAAAACGTTTGGCTGGTTGCTTCGGTTAAGTTCATCAGAGATATGCTAATGGTTGCCAAAAAGGGAACAATGGCAATAACAGCTCCAATGATTAGTACCAGATAGGTGAAAAATCTGGCCCAGTTAAACCCTGATCCGACTGATTTGACGGGCTGTACGGTTGTTAGATTAGCCATAAAACACTCTTCCTTTGGCAACACGATCTAATAATACGGTTGCACTCAATATGACGATGAGCAGGATAATGCCCAAAGCGGCGGCGTAACCAATGCGGGTGTCTCGGTTGAAGGCGTCGAAGATTACCAGGCTGGAGGTGTCCATTGTGCCCAAGGCGGCGCGTGAACGGAGGACAAAAATGGTGTTGAATGCTTTGAAGGTGCCGATGACGCCGAAGATTGTTAAGAAGTAGGTGATGGGCGACAGCAGGGGCAGGGTAATGTAGCGGAATTGTGCCCAGCGACCTGCGCCATCTATCGAGGCGGCTTCATAATATTCGCGGGAAATGTTGCCTAATCCGGCCAGGAAGAAAACAACGTTATAGCCGGTATATTTCCAGATGCCGAAGATGATGGCGACCACTAGAGCCAGGCTGGGGCCAGCGGCCCATTCGGCAATGTTGAAGTTGAGCGCCTCGCCAATCAGCTGATTGATGCCGCTTGGTTCATTAAGCCACCCTAACGGTTGGAAGCCCAGGGAGGCCAATACGGTGTTGATGGTGCCATTGGGATTGCCGGAAAACAGGACTTTGAAAACGGCCGCTGCCCCCACTGCGGGTGTGATGTAGGGCAAAAAGTAGATCATGCGGAACATCCCTTTGGCTTTGATGTCCTGATAAAGCAAGGTTGCCAGAACAAGACCCAAAAAGAGTTCGGCTGGCAAGGCACCCATCACGTAAAACACGGTTGTACGCAGGCTTACCCACCAATCCTCGTTCCCTTCGGCAATAACGACGGGCAGTTCGGCGATAAGTACCCAGCCGCCAATCATTAGAAAGATGCCGGCCAGGAAGCGCAAGCCGGTTTGCAGGTTGGAGTCTCGGCTGGCAGCGGTACGCCAAACCAGCCAGGAAAGCAGGAGTAAAACAAACCCGGCACTGATGGTGACCATTTGCGCCCAAATAGCTAATGATTCCCCTTCTTCTAATGCTTCGACGTAGGCCAGTTGAATTTCTGAGGTGGTGAACCAAGTGATGGCTGTGGCAAGGATGATCATGAGAACGGCCGTTGTCAGCTTACTTGTATAAAATGAATCACGCAGGGTTGGTTTTGTGTATTGCTGCAAAAAGGTGTAAGTGACACCAGCCAGAATAAGAGCCAAAATGCCCATATAAAAAGTTGAGGAGACACCGGGAGCTGTCCACGCTTCCCCCACAAAGACAGGAAACAGTTCGTTCCGCTCTACGGCCGTAAAGCCTATCAACCTTTCACCAACTTCCAGCAAACCTGGCATAAAAACAAACATTAGGCGAAGCAGTAACGCGATCCCTACGGCACTTAATATGCCCGGCAGCAGCCAGCCCCAGGGATTTTCGTTTTTGGAGCGGGAGGTAGTCAATAACTCATTGATTTGCCGGACAGTTACGATGACAAAAAAGAGAGCCATCCAAAAGGCAAGCACATAGGCCAAGTTATCAATGGCACGGACATATTGGCCGAGGCCGTCTGGGCGACCCACGACATTGTTCAGGCCAGCGCGTGTGCTTTGATAAACCGAAAACACCAGAGGAAAGAGACCAAATAGACCAATGATGATGATAGCTGGCGAGAGAAACAGGTAAGCAAGCATTGTTTCCCGTCGCTTGGCTCCCCGCCTACCGGAGAAAATGGTCAGACCGGTGCGTGTTGCTTGCGTTTTTGGCTTTGATTGAGAGGGAATTGCAGTATTGCTCATAACGCTGTCCTTTGCTAAACAATTGAAGGAGATATTTGTCAGGCTAATATGCTATTACATTATAAGAAAGCCTCGAATGGATGGATGATTTTTGAGGAATTAAGATCAAGCACAGTTTTGATTGCAAAGAATCTACAAGAATACATCTTGACTTTGACTGTTTTGTGTTTAAGCTCATACGTTTTTCCCTATAACGGCCAGCTATAGCTTGGGTTGTCATTGCCTCCTCCTTTTCCTCTTGTCTTGTTAAGCTGATGAATGCGTAACGAATCGCTGGCGATTATAGCACGGCTATTCTGATGTACAACTGAGATTTAAGCGACTCAGCAGTTCTTTATTTGAATCCGAATTTGTAGGTTGTAGGAGTTTCGATCATCAATCCAAAATCGTCAATCGTCAATCGCCAACAATTAGCCTGCTGATCTTACGAACTTTTTTAACAACGGCCGTTATCGATTCAACGACATACGCAATATCTGCGGAGCTGGTTTGTGAACCAACGGTGAAGCGCAACCCCCCTTTTGTCCAAGCATCATTGAGACCCATGGCTTGCAAGATGGCAGATGGTTTGGGATCGCCCGTTTTGCAGGCGGAGCCGCTGCTGGCGCAGATACCCGCCATATCTAAGTGCATCAACAGATCGTTGCCGCCCATGTTTTGAAGGGCAAAGCTGGCGTGATGGGGCAGCCGCTGGGTGGGATGCCCCGTGAGAATGATTTCATCAGATGGAACGGCCGTTAACATACCCTCGATAAGCTGATTGCGCAGGCTAACATAGTGGGCTACATTTTCTTCAATTTGGCTTTGGGCAAGCTTAAACGCTTCAGTCGCCCCCACGGCAAAGGCAACGTTTACCGTGCCGGAGCGACGGCCGTCTTCCTGCCCGCCCCCCGTGAGCGGAGATACAAGCTCAATGCCACCTCGAACGTACAAAATCCCAACCCCTTTGGGGCCGTAAAATTTGTGTGGGGCAATTGTGAGCAGGTCAATGGGCATCGTTTGCATGTTCCAACGGGTGGTGGCGGCTACCTGTACCGCGTCGGAATGAAAAAGTACGCCCTGCTCGTGAGCCAACGCCCCAATCTCTTGGATGGGTTGCAGGGTGCCAATCTCGTTGTTGGCGGCCATGATGGAGATGAGAACGGTGTCTGGTCGGATGGCGGCGGCAACCTCATCGACGGAGACACGGCCGTATTCATCCACAGGTAAGATCGTTAGGTCAAAATTGAACTGGTCGCGTAGCTGAACGGCCGTTTCCAGCACCGCTTCATGCTCAATGACGCTTGTAATTAAATGATTGCCACCATTATTTATTTTTGCGGCCCACATGACGCCGCGAATGGCTAAATTGTCACTTTCTGAGCCGCACCCTGTAAACACAATCTCGCTTGGCTGGGCGTGCATGAGCTGGGCAATGGTGCGACGCGCTTCTTCGAGGGCGAAATTGGCAGAACGGCCGTAAGCATGGGATGAAGACGGATTGCCATAGGTTGTCGTCCAAAAAGGGAGCATCTTTTCAATGACTTGGGGATGAACAGGGGTTGAGGCACCGTGATCGAGGTAGATTGTTTTTGACATAGTTGGGTAATTGGGTAACTGAGTAATTACTTAATCTGGACAAGCCAGAATCAAAAAGGCTTTTATCAAAGATTACGCAGATTCAGTAGATTTTTAATCTTTTCAATCTGCGTAATCTTTGATGGCTTTCTTGCTCATTGTACAAGAGTCTCATTGCCAACGGACTAATTACTCAATTGTATTATTATAATTCCAGAATAGGGAGTGAAACCGTAAATGCTGTCCCTTTGCCAGATGTGCTTTTGACACTGATTGTGCCATTATAATTCTCGACGGCAACTTTGACCATGTACAAACCAAGCCCCGTGCCGGCGATCCCTCGCTCAACGGCCGTTTGCGCTCGGAAAAAACGGCCGAATAAATTGGGCAATGCATGCTTAGGAATGCCAATGCCCTCATCCTTAACCTGGACAACAATCTGCTTACCTTCTGCAAACGCCTCCACCCACACCGTGCCGGACAAAGTAAATTTAACCGCATTATCAATCAAATTTTTGAAGATAAGATGATATGTTTCATGATTGCCCAATACCGTTGGCAATGCGTCCGCGATGCGCTGGCGGAAAGTGAGCCCTTTTTCTGTGGCTCGGTCTGCCAGTGGGGGCAAGATTTCGTTAAAAAGATCGTTGAGCTGGACACGCTCGTTGCTGCGCTGGAATTCGCTGGCTTCCATCTTGACAACTTCCAACATTTGGCGCACCATTTTTTGCAGTCGGTCACTTTCCCGTTCGATAACGCCTAAAAAGCGGTCTGCTTTCTCTTGTTGCTGTGCTTTGCCTTCTCGTAACAGTCGGGCATACATTAAAATGGTGGCGAGGGGCGTTCTCAACTCATGAATGATGCCGTGAAAGAAATCATCCCGCAGCCGTTCAACTTCTCGAATTTGGCTTAAGTCGCTAAAAACAAAAATTGTTTCATTGATTTGCCCAAGCTCATCATGGATGGGTGCGCCACTGAGCAGTACGGGGACGGTGCTGCCGCCGATTTGGCTCATCTCGGTTGCTAATTGTGGCGAGTCGTCACCTATTGATAGGACGCGCTGCATGAAATTGTCTAGGTTGCCGTTGGATAAGCGAACCATCTCGCTGGCTTTTTGACCCAAAAGCGAGGGTAAGTCTTGGAATAGCAGACTGAGCAGGGCGTCGTTGGCGTGGGTAATAAGCCCTTCTGCATCAACGGTCATCATGCCTTCAGACATATTGGCAAAAATTGTTTCAATGCGACGCTTTTCTGCCAGAACGGCCGTATGCAAACTGGCATTTTCAATAGCGGCGGCCAATGGCCCGCCAATCGCTTGCAGCAGCCGTAAATCGTTTTCATTAAAATCCCCATTTTGTTTGTTAATCGCTTGTAAAACCCCAATCACACGATCTTCAATTTGCAGGGGAATACAGATCATATTGTGGGTTTGAAAGCCAGACTGTCGGTCAATGCGGGAGTAAAAACGCTGATCGGTGTATACATCGTTGATGATCACTGGCTGTCGATTTTCAGACACCCAACCTGCGATTCCCTGCCCTTGTTTAAGTCGAATCGCAGGTAAATCTTTGAACAAATCGCCCATCAACATATCGACAAAAATAATGTCGCCTGAGGGCTGTTCCATCAGCCCGACAGAGACGGAGCCTACGTTGAGCGTGCGGCGCACAGGCTCCATAAGCTGCCGATAAATGTTTTGCAAGCTCAAGGTAGATGTAAGAGCGTAGCTAATTTCAGAAACCACTGCGAACTCAATATCCTGCCGATCTACCGTTTGGCGTAGGTAGGCACGGTCGAGTGCCATGGTGATTTGGGTAGCAAGGGAGGTTAAATTTTCTGGATTCGTCAGCGGCATTTCGTCGCTTGGGTCTAGCAGGCAAAGAATGCCTTGCGGCGTGACGGGCGCGTACCGTCCGGGAGCAGGTAGCGGCACTGCCAAAATGCGTTCACGGGGGAGTTGCCACAGTTCGCTGTGAATCAGTTCGGCGGGCTGACGGTCGAATTTCTCTTGAATTGAGGGCTGTTCTGCGGCCAAAAAAGTATCAAAAGAAGCATTTCTTTTGTCCCAGCGGGTTTGCTGAATACGGCCGTCTTGTTCACATATCCAAACGTCAAAATATTTATTTTGCGGGTCACTAATTCCCACAACCGCTGTTGTTTGTGCAAATAAGGCGACCTCATTAGCAACAATGGCACAAACCCCATGTGCATCGAAAATATTGAGGAGTTCTTCAGTGAGTTTTTGCCACAGGCTGTGTACTTGATTCGGTTCGATGGAGATTAGGTCGGTCATAGTTAAGATTTGTAGTGAATAGTTGTCGTTTGACGCTTCCAATACTATATCTAACGATTTATAACCGAGCACAACTGTATTGACAAGAGGACATTTAGGTATAAACACGGTTTTTCAGCAGTGAGGCCATGAACCGAGGCGGATAACCCGTGAAGCGAGAAAGAACTTGGACATGAAAGATATTGCAACAGGATAATCAAGTGGCGTTTAGACAGTCAAGACCGAGATGACAGTGGTGTTAATAAACCCGTTCAGTAGTGTGGCTGCTTACGATTTTTATACATAGCAATTGGCCGATTGTGAGGCTGAAATTGAGCAACAGGCGACAGGCTCAGAAACTTGGCATGCACCTAGTTCCATCGTCGGGTGTTTCTTAACAGTCATCCCTTGGGAAGTCATCCATTGGGACGCAGATGAACGCGGAGAACGCGGATAATAAATCGAAATCAGCGTTCGTCTGCGTCCTATCTCTTTTGAAACTTGACTACTGAAAAACCCTGTTATTTGTATGCAATTCGCGGAAATCTATGCTTGGTTGTGATACAATTGAGGCATGAGTCGCTCTTTTGTGGTTATTGGTGGTGGGCTGGCAGGAACAGAAGCCGCATGGCAGTTGGCAAGGCAAGGCATACAGGTAAAGCTGTATGAAATGCGGCCAAAGCAGCCGACCCCTGCGCATACCACAAACCAGCTAGCTGAACTTGTTTGCAGCAACTCTTTAGGCTCTGTGCTGCCTCACAAAGCACCTGGATTATTAAAAGCAGAGCTGCGCGGCCTTGGCTCTTTAATTTTGGATTGTGCTAGACAAACGGCCGTTCCCGCAGGCTCCTCATTGGCCGTAGACCGAGATAAATTTGCCCAGTTGGTGACGGCAAAAATTGAATCTGAGCCGAATATCACATTAGTTCGTGAAGAGGTAACGGCCGTTCCCACCCAGCCAGCCATTATCGCCAGCGGTCCCCTAACTTCATCTGCCCTCACCGCCAGCATTAGCCAGCTAACAGGCGAAGAATACCTCTACTTTTACGACGCCGTATCTCCCATTGTCGATTATGAAACAATCGACACAACCATCGCTTTTCGCCAATCCCGGTATGACAAAGGGCAAGATGAAGGCGATTACATCAACTGCCCGATGACCGAAGAAGAGTATGATCGCTTTTGTGACGCTTTGGAAACGGCCGAAACGATCACCCTGAAGCAGTTTGAGCAAGAAGACCCCCACTTTTTTGAAGGCTGCATGCCTGTGGAAGTGCTGGCAAAACGGGGGCGCAAAGCGTTGGCCTTTGGCCCGATGCGACCCGTTGGCTTGATTGATCCGCGCAGTGGCAAACGGCCGTATGCCGTCGTGCAGCTACGGCAAGACAATCTCATGGGCTCCCTTTACAACATCGTTGGTTTTCAAACCAATTTGAAATGGGGCGCGCAAAAGCGGGTACTCCGCTTAATCCCTGGACTAGAAAACGCCGATTTTTTACGCTACGGCATGATGCACCGCAACACCTACATCAATGCCCCACGGCTGCTGCAGCCCACGCTGCAATACCGAGGGCGTGCCGACCTCTTTTTTGCGGGACAAATTACCGGCGTAGAAGGATACATGGGCAATGCCGCCACGGGATTGCTGGCTGGACTCAATGCGGCACGACTGTTGCAGGGGCAGATGCCGCTTATCTTTCCCACCAAAACGATGCTAGGGGCGTTGTGCCACTACGTCACCCACGCTAGCATCAAAGGTTTCCAGCCGATGAAAGCCAATTTTGGCCTGTTTGCTCAACCGCAAAACAAGATGCCCAAGGCAGAACGATACCGTTGGTACAGTGAGCGTTCACTCACGGCCCTGCGCCGATTTGCCCGAAACAACCATGTTGCCTACGATAGGGATATTGCTGAGAGTGATTTATCGGAAGAATTGGTAGGGGCATGGCGTCACCATGCCCTACATAAAACACCATGAGAGATAACCTGACTGAAAATCTAAAGCTATGGCTGCGACAAAAATCTGCCATGCTCTGTGCAGTTACCTTCAACCGCGCCCCAAATATGCTGCCAGATGAAGATGATCTCATCCACTTTCTTTCTGTGTTGGTAACCACTGTCGGTGCTTCAAGAGAGCTTCAGCTATCAACTGTACAATCTTGGGCAATTACAGCCATAGGACATGATGCGCCAGCAGCCTATGACTGGATGGTGTTGCTACGAGTGCTCAAAGAAGAAATCGGCCGTAATTTAGATCTGCAATTTTCTCCAGCAGATGCCCTTACTGCCTGGAAGCAAGTTGACGGGGTTCTCACCTACGCCATTATCGAAGCAACCCAGTTGGCTTCTGATATGCAGCGGTCAGAACTACTTAATCACATGGAGGAGCTACGAGCGCAACAAGAAAAGTTTAAGATAAGCAAGACAAAATTCATTGCTGTGGCTGCCCACGAATTAAAAACGCCCCTCACTATTTTGGAAGGGTACACCAATATTTTGCGTAGCGAAACGCAAAATGATCCCCAACTGCACATTTATTTGGAAGGCTTAGGCAACGGCTTCCGTCGAATGCACGAAATTATAGGGGATATGCTGGACGTTTCGCTGCTGGATTTGCGTACTGTGGAGCTGAAGTATCAGAAAATCAGTCTGGAACGAACAGTTTTGTTGGTGGCCGACAGCATTGATCGGCATTATGCAGCCCGTCGTGTCGATCTTAAGATTATTCCCTTTGAATTTGACAATATGACATTTGGCGATCCAGAAAAATTAAAGAAGGCATTTTCTAAAATATTGATGAATGGCCTAAAATATACGCGAGACAGTGGGCAAGTTATCATTTCTGCTAATCTTGTGCGCCAGAATGAGATAACAGAAGATATGGCTGGGTTTATAGATATTCAAATTATAGATTCCGGAATTGGCATCGATTCAGAGAATTTGGAGTCGATATTTGAGAAGTTTGGCAGTATTGCCGATGCCAGTTTGCACTCTTCTAGCAAGACAAAATTTAAGGGTGGAGGGCCAGGCTTAGGCTTGCCCATTGCCCGAGGCATAGTAGAGGCGCATGGTGGGCGGGTTTGGGCAGAAAGTCCGGGCTTTAATGAGGAAACTTGCCCCGGCAGCACATTTCATATTGAATTGCCCATTTGGTTGAGCCAGCCGGAAATCTTTTCCGATTTAGATTAGAGTTGCTCCCACGAAGGCGGGGATGGGGGAATGACAGTCTAGTACAATGGTCTGAAAGATCGACAAAAAGCTGTCGATAGAAATTTTTGGACACTGATACGGATAAATAGTGATGAAAAGCTGAATTTTATCAGCATCCATCCGCATCAGTGTCCCTTGGTACGCGGTAAGAAACCACGGCTACTATTTAGGTGTGATTTTAGAAATGGGTAGGTAATTATGGATGTTATTTCTGACATTGAAATAAAAAATGTGACGGTTTACCCAGATCGGGCACGGGTTTCTGGGGTTGGTAGTTGTGACCTGACAACGGGTCGGCATCGCTTGCTCATTCCTCATTTGCCATTGACGATGGATACGAATTCCATTCGGGTGCGCGGCAGCGGCGCGGCTCGGGTGCGTCTGTTGGGTGTGGAGGTGGCGCGCCAATTTTTTGAGCAGACGCCAGCGGAAGCGGTGCGAAAGCTGGAAGATGAAATTGAAGAGGTACAGGACTCTTTGCGAACGCTGGAGGACGAAAAGGCGGGCTGGCAGGCGCACAATACCTATTTGGATGGGATTCGTCAGGCAACGGCCGAATTTGCCAAGGGTCTCTCGCGGGGTAAAACGACGGTTGCCGATCAGCAACAGGTGATTGCTTTTTTGCAGGAGCAGGATAGCGTCATGCGAACGGCCGTTCGTGAACTGGAACAGCAGCAGCGCGGGTTGATGCGCCGTTTGCAAAAGCTGCAGCAAGAGTTGAAACAAATTCAAACAATGAAGCCACCGCAGCAATATCAGGCTCAAATTGAACTAGATGTGTTGAGCGACGGCCGTTTTCAGCCAGAAGTAAGCTACGTGGTCAGTAAAGCTGGATGGCAACCGCTTTACGATATTCGTTTGTTGGAAGAAGACGGCCGTTTTCTTTTAGAAATTAGCTATTTGGCGCAGATTACCCAGCGGAGTGGACAGGCTTGGACGCAAGTGAACCTAGCCGTTTCCACGGCACGTCCCGCCTTAAATCAGCGGCTGCCCCAAATTCAGCCTTGGTTTATTCGAGAATACCAGCCGCCTCAGCAGCGAAAAATGGCGGTAAGAACTGCTCCAGCCGCGCCCATGACGGCCAAAATGGAGGTTATGGCGGCGGCAGAATCCTTTTCTTTGGAAGAAGAACCAATTGAGGCAGAACTGGTTAGTGCAGAGGTGCAGTCTGAGGGAACGGCCGTTACCTTTGCCGCTCCTGGGCACACCGATATTCCCAACGACGGCACGCCCCATAAAACCGTCCTGCAACAAATTCAACTGGAGCCAAAGCTCGATTATTTGACCATTCCCAAATTTAGCGACGCCGTCTTTCGACGCGCCACGGTCGAATATGATCAGCCAGGCCCCTTGTTGGCAGGCTCTGCCAGCCTGTTTGTGGGGGATGAATACATTGGTCAGACAAAAATCAAGTTTACGGTTCAAGGAGATGAGCTAGAGCTGCTGCTGGGTGTCGAAGACCGGATCACGGTTGAGCGCAAGCTGGCGCAGCGGGATGTGGATAAGAAGCTGCTTCGAGACATTCGTCAGCTGCGCTATGGGTACACTGTTGAGCTGAAAAATTTGCTAAAAACGGCAGCGGTCGTTGTTGTCAAAGACCATGTTCCGGTTTCGCGTCATGAACAGATTAAGGTAAAATTGGAGACAGCACGACCACAGCCTGCGGAACAAACAGATATGAACCTGCTTGAATGGCAGCTAACCCTGCCGAGCGGCGAAACCAAAACTGTTGCTTATGAATATAGTGTTGAACATCCACGTAGTTTGAAGGTTGCAGGATTACTGGATTAAGAACAGTAATCGGTGATCGGTTTTCAGTAATCAGTGACGGACACTGATTACTGACCCACTGAATACTGGTCAACTGAAAGAGCGGAGGCATTTATTTCCCAAAAAATTTATGGAACAAGCGGCCTGCCTGAACGGACTTTTCTGGTAGGCGCAGAGCTAAAACATGGACGGCCGTTACTTTCTGTCGAAGATAGCCTGCTGGAATTGAGTCGTTTGGCCGAAACGGCCGGTTTAGAGGTTGTGGGGCAAACCTTTCAGCGGTTTGACCGACCGGATGGAGCTACCTATATTGGCTCTGGCAAGGTTGAAGAAGTTAAAATATTTATTGAGGAGCTTGAAGCGGCCGTTGTCATTTTTGACAACGAATTGACGCCACGCCATCAGCGAGAGCTAGAAAAGCTGTTTGGCGAAGAGGTGAAGGTGATTGACCGCACCGCGCTCATTTTGGACATCTTTGCCCAACATGCCCAAACCCGTGAAGGCAAACTGCAAGTAGAATTGGCGCAGTTGGAGTACCGTGTGCCTCGCTTAACGCGCATGTGGACACATCTTGCCCGACAAGCGGGTGGGCGCGTTGGTGGACAGGGAGGCGGCGTTGGCTTGCGTGGCCCCGGTGAAACTCAGCTAGAAACGGATCGTCGGGAAATCAATCGGCGTATTTCCCATATTAAAAAGCAGCTAGACAGCGTGCGGGCGCACCGTGAACGGCACCGCGCCAAGCGTCAGCAAACGGAGCTACAGGTGGTTGCCATTGTGGGCTACACCAATGCGGGTAAGTCAACTTTGCTCAATAAATTGAGCAATGCAAACGTGCTGTCGGCCGATATGTTGTTTGCCACGCTCGATCCAACGACGCGCAAGGTGAATATGCCCGGTGGCCGCGAACTTCTTTTTACCGACACTGTTGGCTTTATTCAAAAGCTGCCTACAAATATTATCGCCGCCTTCCGGGCAACGTTGGAAGAGATTAGCCAAGCTAATATCCTGTTGCATGTGGTTGATGCAACCCATCCCAATGCGGCACAGCAGTTGGAGGCGGTTGAAGATACGCTAGCAGAGCTAGAGGTGGAGCAGTTGCCTACAGTTATTGCTTTGAACAAGATTGATCTGCTGTCGGAAGGTGTTGATCCTGCCACGATGTTTGATCTGCCGTACCCTGTTGTGCCAGTATCGGCCGTTTCTGGGGAAGGTATCCAAGAGTTGCTGGTGGCAATTGATGCGATCATGGCACGTTTTTTGGAACCATTGCAGGTGTTGCTGCCGTACAAACGAGGCGATTTACTGTCGTTGATGTACGAACGCGGCCAAGTGGATGGTGAAGAGCATACATCAGATGGGATTAAGGTGTATGGACGGATGCCGCCACGGTTAATTCCTTACTATGAACCTTATTTGAATGGATGACCCCTATGAATAATTTTTTGGATAAAATGAGCAATTTTCTCAGCAGGTATCCCGGGTTTTTGCCGCTGCTGGGGCTGGCTTTGATTGTGATGAATCTGATTTTGCAGCTATTTCCTGGCAATTGGTTTGTAGACCGAAATATCTTGCTGCACATTGGTCTGATTACCAGTCTGATTGGTTTGTTGCTGATACGGCCGTTAACCTAGCACCCAAGAGAATAAACCTATGGAAAATCTAAGCGATAATGCGGATTCCTCTCTTCCCGCATTAAAAGAACCAGCCCTGAAATATGCGCTTGATAATCAACTGCCATTATTTCCTGAAAAAGCGTTGCATAAAGGGGAGATTTTTGAAGTTGAAGGCAGTGATAATGGCTTGTCAGAGCCACAGGTTTTGTATAAGCATCCAAAAGGGGCAATCTATACGGGCGATTCCTTCAAATGGCTTTCTTCGCTTGAAAATGAATCGGTTGATCTCATTATTGCCGACCCTCCTTACAATATAAAAAAAGCTGAATGGGACTCATTTGAATCTCAGCAAGCTTATGTTCAATGGTCCTTGAATTGGATAGAGCAGGCTGCTCGTGTTTTAAGTTCGAAAGGAACGCTTTATGTTTGCGGATTTTCAGAAATACTAGCTGATATAAAGCTTCCTGCTCTAAGATTTTTTGAAGGATGTCGTTGGTTAATATGGCACTATAAGAATAAGGCAAACCTTCACTCTGATTGGGGCAGATCTCATGAAAGCATTTTGCATTTTCGGAAAAGCAAAAAATTTACTTTTAACACAGATGATGTTCGAGTGCCGTATGGTAATCATACAACTAAATACCCTGAACGAACCCAAGCGGAAACAAGCCAATATGGTGGAAGTAATCCACGTAAGAAGCAAGTTTGGCGCCCTCACCCGAGAGGTGCTAAACCTCGTGATGTGATAGAAATACCAACAACTTGTAATGGTATGCACGAAACAACGCCTCATCCAACACAAAAACCGGAGGAGTTTTTTCGCAAGCTTGTTTTAGCATCATCAAATGAAGGAGATTTGGTAATCGATCCATTTTTGGGTTCTGGAACAACTGCTGTCGTTGCAGAACAGCTAAAACGCAATTGGATGGGTTGCGATCTATCTAAAGAGTATTGCCAATGGGCAATTGAACGCATTGAACTAGCAAGAGATTGGCCGATTGAAAAATGGATTGAATTTGATCTAGCTAATGTTAATCGGAGAAAATCGATTCGATGATGTCGAGTGCAACTTTGTTTGATTTGCAGGCAAGCGTTAAAGATAAATCTGCCTTTAGGCAAATTGAAGATTACTACGCCCTTTCTTATGCTTTTTTGAATCTTCTTATAGAAATACAACCAACACGAATTGTTTCACCAAACGATCCTCGATATATATTCTATCAATTTGACAAGACATATAGGCATAAAATAACGCGACCGCTAAACTCAGATTTATTTATAGAAGCGACGGATGATTTTCAGATCGCTTTTGAGCGCTTTATATCATTTTTAGGGGATTTGAAGCGTTTTGGGCAGACGGCGATTAATAAATCATCTATCCAAGAATATTTAAAGAGTAATGAAGTCAACAAAATTGTATATACGTGCCAACAAATTATTGGAAGCATTGGTGATTCCTTTGAAAACCCGAACCAGTCAAGAAAACGTGTTGGACAGCTTTTCGAAAACTTGGTTAAATTGCTTATCAAAGAAATTGGTTTTGCATGTGAATCACGAACCATTTCAGTACCAATTCCAGACTCTCCCGACTACATGATGTCATATGAACTTGATCTTGTTTTTTCTAAGAATGGAGCAATCATTGCATCCGAACATGAATTAATACATCCTGGTGAGATAATTGGCTCAGTTAAGACCACAAGCAAGGATAGAATTGACAAGATTTTTCTCGACAAGTTCCTTCTCACTAAGCTTTTAGGTCGAGAGATAAAGGTGATCGCTATATTTTTGCATGATGTTCAACGGGCGCGCAGAGCAAATAGTATTTTCGGCATCAACTCAACTTTTAAGACAAATCATTTTTTAGGATACACAGTTGCGCTAAATCGCCTAGATGGTGTTTATTTTGTTGATCCTCGACCCAACATGGTAGCTGATTTTAGTTTGAGAAGTGAAATTGATGATTTTCAATATTTGCTTGTAAATGATATCTGGCGACTATGAACCTTAGATGATTGAGGCTAACAATAATGAAACGAATTTACGGGATTGGGGACAAAATATTCTTATGATCCCTATTGAAACAGTTGTCCAAAACGGCCGTATTCAAGCCGCGCTCGCCCATTTTCCTGACATTGTGCCAGAAATTGTAGAACAGGCGATTGCCATTCAACAAATACCTGCCCCTACATTTGCAGAGGCGGAGCGGGCTGCCTATATTGAGTCTCGTTTTGTAGAAGTTGGGCTTGTGGATGTGGTGCAGGATGAATTGCATACTGTTTACGGCCGTTTCCCAGGTCATCAACCAAACGGCCGTTCCCCTGTCATTATTTCAGCTCACAGCGATACCGTGTTTCCCGCAGACACCGATCTCACCGTTCGGCGTGAGGGGCATTTGACGCATGGCCCAGGCATTGGCGACAATTCTACTGGCGTGGCTGGGCTGATTGCTTTGGCAGAATCGTTGAGGCTGCATGAAATACGGCCGTTAAGCGACATTTGGTTTGTGTCCAACGTGAGGGAGGAAGGGCTAGGCGATTTGCTCGGGATGCGGGCTGTTGTTGAGCGATTTGGAGCCGAGGCGACCTATTTGGTGGTGGAAGGCGGTCTGTATGGTCAAATTTCTCATCAGGCGATTGGCGTGGAGCGGTATGAGATTGTCATTCGTACAGCGGGTGGTCATTCGTGGGGTAATTTTGGGCGGCGCAGTGCCATCCATGAATTGGGCAGGCTGATTACGGCCGTTGATTCCCTCAAGGTGCCTACCCATCCCAAAACCACTTACAACGTTGGCGTTATTGAAGGCGGCACTTCGATCAACACTGTTGCCCAATCGGCCAAGATGCTGCTTGATTTGCGCTCGGAAGAACCACGGCAGTTAGCCATTTTGGTGGCTGAAGTAGAGAAGCTCATTGCCAAAATGGCTAGACAGTCTGATATTTCCGTAGAGATGAGCCAAATTGGCAGCCGCCCCGCCGGACATATTCAGCGAGATGCCCCATTGGTGCAGCAGGCGATGCTGGCGTTGCGGCATGTGGGTTGCCAACAAATTAGCACCATCGCCAGCAGCACAGATGCCAACGTGCCGCTTAGTCGTGGGTTTACGGCCGTTTGCATTGGCCTCACTGAATCTGGCAACGTCCACCGTCTGGATGAATATATGGACAGCACCTATTTGCCCGCTGGCATGAGCCAATTGTTACTGCTGACTTTGGCGGTTGCTGGTATCTGAGAAGAATTTTAGGGCTTTCGCTAAATAGTGTTCTTGACGGATTTTTGATCAAAGATTTCGCAGATTACGCAGAGATTTTTCTCTGTTTTTCTCTGTGGCTAAAATGGAGACTGAGATGAATTTTGAATTGAGTGAAGAGCAGCGCGAATTCCAGCATATTGTCCATGATTTTGTCGCTAAAGAGCTGAAGCCAATGGCGCGGGAGACGGATGAAACGGCCGCATTTAACTGGACAGCTGTAAAAAAGATGGGCCCCGTTGGTCTGCTTGGCCTAGAAGTGCCAGAACAGTACGGTGGCGCGGAGGTAGATGCGATTAGTGCCGCTATCGCCATTGAGGAGCTGGGCTGGGGCTGTGGCGCCACCGCTTTGGCCGTGTCGGCACACAATGGTTTGGCACTTGGCCCGATTGTGAAGTATGGGAGTAATGCCCAAAAGGAACAATGGCTGCCTTCGCTGGCAATGGGCAAGGGTAAGCTGGGCTGTCTCTCCCTGACAGAGCCGGGTGCTGGCTCTGATTTGCAGGGTGGGGTACAAACAACGGCCGTAAAAGAGGGCGACTCTTGGATTATCGACGGCAGCAAAATGTGGATGACCAACGCCTCCATTTCTGACTTGATGGTCGTGCTTTGCCGTACCGATATGGCTGGCGGCAGTCACGCTTTGAGCCATATTTTGATCCCCACAAATACCCCCGGCATCACGATTGGCTCCGCAGAAAAGAAGATGGGGCTAAAAGGGTCGCCCACCCACGCCGTGACCTTTGACGAGGTGCGTGTGCCGTTGGAAAATGTGCTGGGTGTCGAAGGGCGTGGCCTGCAGCAAACGTTGGCAACTTTAGATAGCGGTCGCGTGGGTATTGGGGCATTAGCAGTTGGTTTGGGGCAGGCGGCGTATGAAGCGGCCGTTCAGTATGCCCATGAGCGAGAGACCTTTGGCAAACCGATTGCCCAACACCAAGCAATCCAATGGATGCTGGCTGATGCGGCTACAGAACTACAGGCGGCAAGGTTAATGGTCTACTGGGCAGCGGCGGCAAAGCAAAGCGGCCGTCGATATACAAAAGAAGCGGCGATGGCAAAACTGTTTGCCACTGAGGTGAGCGAACGGGTTTGCCGCAACGCTATCCAAGTTCATGGTGGCTACGGCTACAGCAGCGAATTTGAGGTAGAACGCATCTACCGAGACACTCGCTTGATGACCATTGGCGAAGGCACCAGCGAAATTCAACGACTGGTTATCGCTCGCCATATCCTTAATCTCTAAAAGACCTTATCGGAAGAAATGCTTTTGATTGGACACTAATAAACACAGGTGAACGCTGATAAAAGTACAAAAATCAGTGTGTATCTGTGTTTATCAGTGTCCAACTATTAACCTCTGGTACAGTTAATTTACCCGCAGCGTGTAGGTTGTGTTTGTAATGGGTGCGCTGAACACGCGAATGTAATAGGTTCCCGCCGCCAGACCCGTTAGATTGACGACCTTTGTTGTGGATGAGGAGCCATCATTTTGTAGTGCCGTCAGGCTGCTGCATGGGCCCGCATAGACGATGAGTTGCCCCTGGGCCGGTTCAAAGCTGGAGAGCGTCACAAGTAAATTGCCGGGGCTGCTGAGGGTGACGGCGTACCAATCTTCTGTATCATCGGCCGTAAATTCATAATCTGTGCCTGTGCCAATGCCAAAAGATTGATTGCAATTATTGTTTGGTTCGATAGGCGGGTAGTTGTTTAGTATGATTGGTAGATAAAGGGTATTAATTGGTAATGGAGAGACGTTGATGGTGATAACGGCCGTATCAACTAGATTACCCAAGTCAGTGACGGTGACTGTCAGGTTGAAAATTGGCATACTGTTTGAGTCTAGCTTACTCACATCTGGCACTGTGATTTGCCCACTGCTGCTGTTAATAGCAAAAACAGACCCCATATTGCCGCTAGTAATTGCATAGGTTAAAGCATCACCACTCGCCAGTTCAGGATCCGTAGCGGAGACGGTGCCAACAACTACCCCATTTGCACTGCCCTCAGCAGCAAAAAAAGTTGCGTTGCTGGCAGTGGGTGCTTCATCAAATAGGTTATTGATGTTGATAGTGACGTTTGCAGTGCTGTTTAGCCCGCCCATATCCGTAACGATAATGCCCAATGTGAAGCTTTGGTTTGTTTCAAAATCTAGCTGGATGATGTTTGCGACGGTGATATTTCCATTGTTGCTGCCGTCATTGGCGATGGCGAATGCACCGGCTGTGTTGCCGGACAAAATGCCGAAGGTGAGGTTACCCATGTCTGCAGCATCTGGGTCGCTGCCGCTGACGGTGCCAACGGCCGTTCCATTGGCACTATTCTCATCGATATTGAAGGTATTGCCGTTGACAGTCGGTATTTCATTGGCATTGTCTAAATTAATGACAATATCGGCCGTATCTGTGAGTGCGCCGCTGTCTTCTATCTGAACAGTGAGGGTGAAGGTGGGCGTTGTTTCAAAATCCAGCAGGCTGCTGTCGCTAACGGTAATTGTTCCGCTGCTGCTGCCAATGGCAAAGGCTGCTGCTGGGTCGCTGGCGGTGATACTGTAGGTAAAGGTGTCTCCAGCATCCACATCGCTGGTGATGACGGTTCCAACAGAGATGCCATTCGCGGTATTTTCGTTGAGCATGAAGGGCCCGCCGCTAATGGTTGGCGGTTCATTGACATTGGTTAAATTGATGGTGACAATTTCTATATCTGTTGCACCTGCATTGTCTATTACCTGAATCGTTAAGTTATAGCTAGTGGGCAGTGTGTCAAAATCCAGTAAGGAGCCATTTGTAACGGTAATTTGACCGCTGCTTCCCCCAATGGCAAAAATGCTGCTTGGGTCGCCTGCGGCGATGGTATATGTGAGGACATCTCCAGCCCCAATATCATCGTCTGTGGCAATGATGGCTGAGCCAACTAAGGTGCCGTTTGGACTGTTCTCTGGTAGGGGGAACGGGCCAGCGGCTGAAAGCACGGGGGGATCGTTGGCATCCAATAAGGTGATGACAATATCGGCCGTATCTGTGAGCGTGCCGCTGTCCTCTATCTGAACAGTGAGGGTGAAGGTGGGCGTTGTTTCAAAATCCAGCAGGCTGCTGTCGCTAACGGTAATTGTTCCGCTGCTGCTGCCAATGGCAAAGGCCGCTGCTGGGTCGCTGGCGGTAATGGTGTAGGTGAAGGTGTCACCAACATCTACATCGCTGGTAATGACGGTTCCGACAAAAAGGCCATTGGCGACGTTTTCGGTGATTGTAAAGGGTCCCCCACTGATGGTGGGGGCTTCATTGATATCGTTGAGGTTGACGGTGATAACGGCCGTATCCGTCAACACCCCTAAATCTTCCACCTGAACCGTAAAGGTGAGGAACTGATTTGTTTCAAAATCAAGTGGGGCAATGCTGTCCACCGTGATATTGCCCGTGATGTTACCAACAGCAAATGGTGTGCCAAAATTCCCCCCAATAATCGTATAAGTTAGTGCATCTGCGGCATCTAGGTCTGTGGCAATGATGGTGTCAACGGCCGTTCCCGTCACGCTATTTTCATCCACAGAAAAAGTTTGATCATCTACTACAGGAATTTGATCATAAACTGGGGTAATTGTGATTAAAAAGGTGGAATTGGTGATTGTAGTAGACGTTTCAACTGTAAAATCAAAACTATCACTGAGCATCTCGCTATCGTCATGGGTGTACAGCAGCCAATTATTATTTACGGCCGTCTGGGTAAATTGGTCATTAACCGCTAAGGATGGAGATCCATTTAAGGTGAGGAAGCCATTGGTAGGTGTCGTAACCAGCGTATAGGTTAAGATGGCGGTCGGGGAGCCTGTAATACCATCCGTTGCTGACAGCACCGTGCTAGATATGATGTTGTCAACGCTGCCTTCAGCTACCGTTAAGCCATCATTTATTTCAATTGTCGCATCAGCTAGAACAGTACCAAGCCAAAAAACGACGACACTCATAGACAGTAAGATCGCAAAAACTACAGGGATACGGTTTCTACGCATTTTTAATTCTCTACCGATACTTCTTGTCATTAATTGCAAGAACAATCAATAACGCAGATGCCACCATTATCCACCAGGTGGTGGGGGTGGGGGCGTGTTTGTTGGCTGTACTGTAGGTTGTGGATTGCCACCGCCATCACTTGGGTCAACTGTCGGCGTAGAAGTGGGGGTTGCTGTGTTTGTTGGCGTTGCGGTGGGTGTATTGGTAGGGCGTGGTGGAATGGTGGCAGCAATCAGTATATTTTCTATGCTATTGTCATTAAGCAGACGGCTGACGCTGGCGGCAATCCAACCGCGTGTGCCATCATCTAAAATGATATTATACCATTCACCTTCCAAACTATCTTTCGCCAAAACGGCCACAACATTCCCCTGAAATAGAAACTGTATGATGGGGTAGCTAATGCCAGGACCTAATCTTAAACTGCCAGAGCTTAAGATGATTTCTATTTGTGGGATCGGCGTGGGCGTGGCGGTGTTTGTTGGCGTGGCTGTTGGGTCGGGTGATGGCGTAAAGGTGGGTGTAATTGCGCCAGGCATGATATTGATTTTTTGGTTGTTGCTGGTCGCTATTTCTCGATTTGTACTGATGTCTTCTAAAACAACATGCCATTCAAACATTGCATTGCTGCCGCTGGCAGGCAGCAGCGTCTGTAAATTGTAATTGCCGTCTGTGGCGGTTGTGCCTACCGTGCCTAGCAGGGAACGGCCGCTTACCGTCAGCAAATAGACGGAAAAGCGTTGATTTTCTTGTAATGAAGTTGCCCAGGTCCAGCGGAAATTGATAGGATCATTTGCTTGGAATTGGGCAGCATTTGCAGGTGCTAAAATGTTTATTGGCTCACTGATGGAAACGGCCGTTGTCGGACTTTCTTCTTCAGCAATAACAATCGTTGGAGATTGGGCGGGTGCTGGCGTTTCATCAATGACGTTGACAACAGTTGTGTCTACTGCCACTGGCAATCCAACGGTGTTGTTGCTGTCTTGTAAGTTTATTAAAATGGCAAACGTGCCAATACATAAAGCAATTGCAGCCAAAGGTAATAAGATAATTGCGCGTGAGCGACGCGGTACGGGTGGGGCAAGAATGGCCGTATCCCCTCGTGATTGCACCAGCATCCGTTCATTTTGTAACGCTTCATTTATTGCTTCCAGAAACTCCTTGATGCTGCTGTACCGTCCCCAAGGTTGCTTCCGTAAGCTGACATCAAGCAAATTGTACGTTTGCCGAGATAAATCTGGCCGAGCGATCTCTAAGGCTGTGTTT
>UOEU01000665.1_pt1 | contig 21760 bp, 19 predicted proteins | sample 1989311 | NCBI WGS metagenome assembly UOEU01 (sample SAMEA4712195, study PRJEB27164) | hydrothermal vent metagenome | biome: marine basaltic hydrothermal vent biome; feature: marine hydrothermal vent; material: mineral | place: Pacific Ocean | collected 2011-06-14/2011-07-23 | depth 1719 m | reverse complement strand
GGCGTTCATGCTGTGAAAAATATCGGCCAAGCCATCACCAGCAGCGACCGCCACGACCCCAATTTGGCCTGGCTGAACCACTGTTTTGATGGTTGGCGGGGTCATCGCTACGGCTGGGGCGTGAACAATTTCTTCCATTTGTAGCTGCATATTTTCTACAACCACATCCGTGATTTCCCCTAGGCTACTGCCGTAGGAGATGGGTTCACCGGGGTCTTCAACATGAATATGCACTTTGATCGTCGTTTCATCACCCACCACAACGGTGGAATCTCCCATCCTGTCGATGCGGTCGCGCACCTCATTGACGTTTAGGTTGTTGCCCATTAGGATAAACTGCACATCATACGGATTTTCAATTATGCCCCCATCGGGCATGGCAAGTTCTTGAGCAGAAATGGTGTGGGCTGGGGCATGATGGTTGTTGTTGGAAACGGCCTGTCCCCGTGTCCGACTGTTTCTTGTCGGCGATGTGGGAGCCGTTAAATTTAACCCATTCATCTTGCCATGCACATAGCGCAACATCCCTTCAAAAATGTAGACAAGCCCTTGCCCACCAGAATCAACCACGCCAGCTTGTTTGAGGATGTCTAGCTGCTCTGGCGTGCGTTCCAAAGCCTGTTTGCACCGCTCCAGCACCCGCTCCAGCATAAAACGCAGGTCGAGACTTTTGGTTGCCGCATCGGCCGCTTCGCTGGCGCCTTCACGAATGACGGTGAGGATGGTACCTTCGACGGGCTGCATCACGCCGCCGTAAGCAGTATCTGCCGCTTCTTGGAAGGCTTCGGCGAGGTCTGTGGCGTTGAAGGTCTCTTTTCCTTTGAGGGTTTTTGCCAAACCACGCCAAACTTGGCTGAGAATAACGCCGGAGTTGCCTCGCGCCCCCATGAGCGCACCGTGGGCAAACTGCTCGGCTATCTTGCCGACGTGTTGTTCATTGTTGTCTTGAATACGGCCGTATGCTGAACGCATTGTTAGCAGCATGTTGGTTCCGGTGTCCCCATCTGGCACAGGAAATACGTTGAGGGCGTTGACGTGCTGATGGTGTTGCTCTAGCCAAACAAGACCCGCCTGCATCAGTTTTTGCAGATGACGGCCGTTGCACTGCAACCATTTGGGTGGCGAGGCCGTTTGCGGCGTCTCGCTTGTTCCGGTTTGTGTCACTTGTTTTCTCCAAATATCAGTTTTCAGTAATCAGTGACCAGCAATCGGTAATCAGTTTTTCTTACTGACCTACTGAATACCGACCCATTGATTACGCATCCTCTTTGCCCATTCGCAACCCCTGAACATAAACATTGACTTCGTTGACGGTCATGTCCAGTGATTTTTCTACATGAAATTTAACGGTGTGCTGAATGCTTTCCGCCACGGCACGAATGCGTACCCCATGTTCAACGATGACATAAACATCTATGGTGATCACATCGTTTTCGATGGCAACATCGATCCCTTTTTTGCTGTCGCGGGAGAGCAGCTTGGCAATGCCGTTGGCTAAATTTTTGTTTGCCATGCCCACCACGCCATAACATTGGTTGATGGCTTGGCTGGCAATGGTGGTAACGGCCGTTGTGGATATATCTATCACGCCGAGATTTCCTTCTTGTGCAAACTTGTTTGCAGACATGGTAACTCCTGAAATGTTTCAGCAGATTGTGAAACCACAATTGTATCATAACCTGTAGGGATGGCATCTGTAGGACGAGAAATATGGAACCGATTGTTATGAAACGGTGTATTGTAGAGTGATGGCACGTTCTGGAACGATGGCAACCGTCCAAAATAGAGAAGCTTTGCTGATTGACCAAGCCCGACGCGGAGATGCAACTGCTTGGGAGGTGCTTGTGCGTCAACATCAGGAGGCGGCGTTTAGGCTGGCCTATTTGCTGTTGGGCGGCGTTTCAGAAACGCATGCTGCCGATGCAGAAGAAGTGGCGCAAGATGCTTTCGTGCAGGCTTTTCTAGCCTTGGATCGGTTTGATGGGGAACGGCCGTTCAAACCTTGGCTGCTACAAATTGTTCGCAATTTGGTGAAAAACCGGCAGCGCAGCCTGTCCCGCTACTGGCAGATGGTTCAGCGATGGCGGCAGGTACAAGAGTCAGTCGTCAAACCAGCACCAGTGAGTCAAGATGAAGCCACCTTGTTGTGGCAGGCGGTACAAAAGCTGCGCCCGACGGCACAAGAGGTTGTTTATCTGCGCTACTTTTTAGAGATGTCTGAGGCGGAAACGGCCGTTACCTTAAACATTCCCGCTGGCACGGTCAAATCTCGCCTGCATCGCGCCTTGAAGCAGCTAAAAGCAGTGATTAAAGTGGATTTTTCAGAATTAGAGTTACCCTAAATGAACAAAATGACTTCTTTACAAGAAGAACAAATTCAAGGGTGGGCGGCGAGTTTTTCGTACCCGCTGACGCCTGATATTGCCAGCCGATTACGGCCGTTACCCAGCACCCAACCTGCATACCCTAACCGTCGGCTGGCCTGGGTAGTGATTTTGCTGCTGCTGACGGCCAGTTTGCTGGCCGTACCCAGCGTCCGCGCTGCGCTAGTGCAAATTTTACGTGCTGGCGGCATCACCATTTTTGTGGGGGAAGAGGCGGCGACGGATGAACGGTCGCCGCTGTTGAGCGAGCAAATACCATTATTTGCCGAGCCAATCACGCTGGATGAAGCGTTGGCGCTGTACTCAGATTTACAACTGCCTGCTGAACTGAAGCCGCCGGATGATCTGCTTCTGCATGGGATGAATGGCTGGAATTCGGCCGTTATCTTTCTGTGGCGCGACGAAGCGCAACCCGACCAAATTGGCATGAGCCTGTACCAAATTAACGTACCCCAATATGCCTACAAAGAGGCAGGTCAGCTGGAAATAACGGAGGTGAACGGCCTTCAAGCATTCTGGATTGACGCCCCACACTATTTCTTCTTAACCTTGGGGAACAACGAGAGCGAAGCGTGGTCTTTTGTGCCGGGGAACGTGCTAATTTGGTGGGACGGCACCGTCACCTACCGTCTGGAAGGGGCCAATAGTTTAGAAGAGGCGCTGCGTTTAGCTGAGTCGATGCAGGAGATTGCGCCCTCAAACGAGTAGATTGATGGCGGGAAGTGGAGGTAAAAATGTATTTACGTAAATCAATACCGCTTTGTATTCTGCTGCTCACAATTTTGATAAGCGGAACGGTATTTGCCAAGGGGCCACCCAATAAAATCACTATCAGCCATCCAGACTTGCCAGATAAGATCGAATTAACGGATTCTGCTACGCTGGATTCTTTTGCAATGGGGCAGTTTGTAGATTTTGACAACCCTATCATCGAACCTGATGGCGTGACGGATGGCTATGAAATAGTGCGATTGTATTATATTAGCGAAACAACATTGAAAGCCATCGACAAATTTGTCTATTACCCTGGCTCTAAAGGCGGGAATGGCGTGATTTATTATGATGGCATCATTGATAAAATGTTTATTTTTGGCGGTTCTCCCTATGATGGCAACTGGTTTCGGGCAACCGAAAGTGGCGATCTTGTGATGCAGGAACTGCTGACAAAATATGATCTTCTTCCCATCGATACAAATTTGTTTCAGTCAATCTTAGCGAAAGGGTCTTTGGCAGGGATGGGTTATTTTGGCCTGTTGTCGGTTACTGGCGTTGTCGTTTTCTATCAAGTTTATCGTAGAAAAGTAGCGGTTGACCGTGTTTAGGACAGCTGCATTACTGCTTTCCCAAAGAGTTAAAGTTCATCCGGTCAGTCGGCGTGGGGGCGTTGCTTGCGGCAGATTTCCAGCAGTTTCTCCAGCTTGCTGTGCCGCTCGCAGTAGAGGATGATTTCCTGAGCCAGCTCTGGTTTGGTGGCGTTGGGCAGATCATCTTTGTCGATGCCCAAATCAAAGCAAAGGGCTTCTAATTCAGCTTTGTTGAAGTAGCGCACCATCAGTTCGCGCAGGCGGATACGGTTTTGCAGCAGGGTGTCGGCCTGGGTTTCTTGCAGAACGGCCGTATAAAATTCAGCCACCGCCAGCTTACGCGTGGAAATATTGTTGCGCTGCTCTAAACTCATCTCCGCTAGGGTGCGTTTGTGTCCGTCGGGGATGAAGATAGCGTCCCAGCCAAAGATTTGCTGGCCTTGGGGTGTTGGGGCAATACGGTCGTTGAGCCTGCCTGCATACACTTGGACACGGCCGTCTGGGGCGTGGTAGGCGAGTTTGGTAACGGCCGTTGCTCGGCGGTCGTCAAAAGGTTGCAGCATCTTGCAGATGCCCGCTGCACCCACGCCGTCCATAAAAAGCCCGGCCACGTTGCCCGGCAAATGACCCCAGGCGTGAATGAGTAAGTTGGTTTGCTCCACCAAAAAGGGCAGATGGGGCAGCATCGGTTTAACCGTCTCTACCTTAGCGCCGGATCAAAATGTCTACATCGGTTGTGACCACATCCTCCACATTAAAGCGAAACCAAAACAGATCGGCAAACTTGCCCAGCAAAAACTGGTAGTCGTTGAACTTGTTCTGCGAAGCAGTCACAAAACAAAGCCGTTCAATACGTTCTTCGGTCATTTTTTGGCAACTATTTTCTATAGTTAATCTTGAAATGTTGATCGGTAGAGAGTGACAACAAACTCATTACCCTCCATTTTTAAGTCTGGCTCGGTTCCCGTATCTTCGATCAATTTTTTAATGACTCGTGGTATGCCACTACCCGCATCTGTTACCAGACCTATGCGTAATAGGACATTGTAAATGGTAGGGTTGCGTAGTACATGCACACCGAGTTTAAGAGAATCAAGCGTAATTGTGTTTGGTAACTGGCCGGGTGAGCGAATTTCGACTCGATCATCAAAAATCAAGATACGAATAGGCCCCTGAATTGTATAATCGCGGTGTGCAACTGCATTAACCAATAGCTCGCGCAAAACAACGTCAGGAAACTCGAATTTCGATTCTGGTTCTAGGCCACTAATTTGATGTGGAACAGGGAGATGAATATATAGAAAGCGCAGAATTTCATCCAGAATGGTGAAAATTGAGCCTTCAATTCTTTTTTGATCCGAAGGTGCGGTTTCCAATTGCGTTCCTGGAATGCGAAGTGCTGTCAGATAAGCATACGGCACGAATTTTTGGGGTTGGCTTGCAAAGAAAAGAACACCAGCAAAAGTAGGTTGAATTTTACCATTAATTTCTTGAGCTAGTTTAACATTGACCAAGGTTCTTTCAAATGCTAAATCATTAACACTTGGGTAGGCGTTTTGAAAGAAGGTTGTAATTTCTTGTGTATTCAAATCAGCTAACGACGCGCGTGTCATCGGAGTTTCATCAAAATAAAGACTTTCAGCAGACTGGAACAATCTTAACAATTCTTGTCGGGAAGCTTGCCTTCTACCAGAACTGGTGCGAATGTAGTAAATGCCGGAAGTAGTACGATACGGCCGTTGGTCTCCTTTGGGTACATTAACGATGACCACAGTGTCGCCATTGGCATCAGAAACCGTTTCCTGAATCACGGTTAGCGGCGGCTCACAGTTGTTATATGCTACATTATCTACCTGCCGAGTAACCGTATCAATATCTTCCAAACCGATTATGCTATGTTCTTTGTCATCTACGCCAAAGATAAGCTGTCCCCCATCCGTGTTCGCGAAGGCAACCAGAGCCGCAGCTAGTCCGTTTGGACGTAAAGGCCAGCTTTTAAACTCGGTGTGCAAGTTTTCCCATTTGGCGATTCGTTGTTGTAGTTCCCAAAGATCCATTAAAGTCTCCGTTACATCCAGCCATACTTTTGGGCGCGAAGCTGGAAAGCTTTCTCACCCCCTTCCATAACATTCTTCACCATTTCCTGTATTGGCTCAAAATCAATAGCACCTTGCGTCGTAATTTTCACCTGAGTGTCAGTTGCATCCAAAGCGACAATTAATTCTGCGTGAGCCAAAACAGGAATATTGGGATTATGTGTCGCCATGATAAATTGACGATTATCTTTTTGTTGGCGTAACAATTGCACAATATCATCATAGATAAATCGGTTGTCCAAATCATCCTCTGGTTGATCAATTAACAACAGTCTGCTTTCTTGTGCCAATAATATAAGTAGCATAGCCGTAGCCCGCTGTCCGGCAGACAGTTTTCCCAGCGGGAGTTCTTTCTGATCGAGCTTCAGGTATACCTGGACTTTGTCTTCAGGTGCAGCCAATTCCAAGTCGTATAACCGCCCCATTTCATCTGTAAAATAGTTATGGATTTTGTTCGCCTGTTCTATCGTAAGATTGCATTTAATTTCTAATCTGTTTGGTTCTTGTGCTATCATATCGGCGATGGTACGGCCGTCTACCCGCGCCACACATTTGGCGATCTTTTCCAGCCACTGCCTGTAGATGCCAGACCCACGCACCATTTCTACGAGTCTGTCAATAAACGCTTTTTGCTGCCCCCTTTCTGTGACCGCAATTCGTATACGGCCGTTTAATTTCGCGGTAATTTTTTGGGCTTCCGTCTGCCTACGCTGAAAAACTTCTTGCCGTGCCTGTTGTAAGCTGCCCAATAACTTTTCCCGTTCTGTGTTAAGGGTAACAACCTCGTTCTGCAAAGTATCCAGGGTTCGCAGTTGCGGCTCTAACTGAGCCTTTTCTCTAGTCAGCCGCAGTAAAATATCAGGGTCTAGGGTGTCGTTGCCTATTTGCTGTTTTATTTGATTGATGCTTTCGTCTAACGGCCGTTTTGCAGCTAACCATTTTTGCAACAACTCCTGCAAACCCTCCTGTGCTGCATCTAATACCTTCCCACCCTTTTTCTGCAGTTTAGATATCGCTACCGACAACCCAGTGATAATCTGCTCGGTTTCTTGCAGAAGTGCCGCTTTGCTGCTTTGCCCTTGGTGCAACTCATTTATCACATCTGACCATTCAATAATCAAAGACTCTGTCGCTTCTTGCCATGCTACTTTAGCATCCTGAACCGATTTTTTCGCCTGCTCCAGACGCTGCTCATCAGCCACCAGTGCTGTCGCTTCCTGTAATTTATCTGCAATCCCTTCCCGTCGGTAAAGGTCAATTTTATGCTCAATTTCAGCCAGCCGATGCTCAATTCGCTCACGCTCCCGCAGCTTGCGGTTTCTATCTAGAATCCGTCTGGCATTATCCTTTAACTGTGTAGTCAGCTTGTTGATTTGAGCCTCATGCCGATTGCCTTCATCTCCAATAATTTCATCCAGCAGCCGCAGCCTACGTGCTTCCTGAACCGTTACTTCATAAATCTCTTTTTGACCAAAAAATAGCGGTCTTGCGTTTTCACCCAAAATGTCTGATGGTGATAAATTGACTTGTCGATTTGTATCTGCTTCAAAGATAATTGTTTCTTCAGCCCCATAATTTCGTTCAAGTCGATACTTACGTTCGATATTATTGTTGATCATACAAATCAGATCAATCGTTGCTTTTCCACCACTACCTAGTGCATAGCGAACCAAATCTTCCCGATATTCCTCTGGGGAATAAGGCTGAATATCTAAAACATATCGAATCGTTTCCAAAACGGCCGATTTTCCTACGCCCCGCCCGCCAATTAGAACATTCAATTCAGAGGAAAAGTCAATTTGAAGACCACCAATAAACCCAGTTCCATCCACACGCAGCGATTTTATTTGCGTATGAGACGCAGTCGGCACATTTCCAACCCTAACCAGTATCTCCGAATCTCGTAGAACCAAACGTAGTGCCTCCAACTTGGGTAACTCATTTAGCGGCTTGCTTAACTTTAAAAACGTTGTTCGCAGCGTACCATTGGGGCGCATTTTTGTGCCAATTTCGGTAATTGATTTTGGGTCTGATGATTCAATGGCAGCAATCGTTTGCAAATCAGCTACCTGTATCTCATTTGTCGAAAGGAGTCTTTGTTTAGCCGTGTCTGTAAAATTTTCAATCGCGTCTGGTTTCAAGGTACGAATAAACTCGGCAGCCTGCTCTGGACGATAGGTTTTGAAAATCCCATTACTGTCGTTTGGGTGCGGCAAAATAAACAGGCAGTGTAATTCTGTGCGCAAGTTGCTGAGTTCTTGCAATAGATCGCCCCGACAATTAATATCTCTGTGCGTGCCGTCAGCTTGAACCAATTGGTTACTGGGCGTTTTATCCAGAGCATGAATGACACGATTAATAGCTTTGATGTCTGATTCCAGGGGGAATATTGCTAGAATGTGCAAGCCATGTTTCCCTTCATTAAAAGAAAGTTCAACGCCGGGAAAGATAGTAATCTCACACTGCCTGGCTGCTTCCTGAATGGGAACAAACCACTCTTCACGAATACATTGATAATCTGTAATTGCAGCAATTTCAATGTTTTGCGCTGCCAATTGATCAACATAAGCTGTTAAAACTTCCGATTTATTTTCTGAGCCAAGCCCAGCCGGGAATTTAAAGCTGTCTGCTCCAGGTGAATGCAAGTGCAGGTCAGTACGTCGCCAATGTGCCCCTTGAAAACCTGCCTTTACTCCAGATGATTGTTTATTTTCAGATGTCACGTTTTTCTCCAAAAATGGATACAATAGCGAACAGAAATTTAATGCAATTTTAGACGATTATCGTTGCAGCCGCCAATCGAGGGCGGTGTGGCGCTGGGTGGTTTTGTTGTTTTTGACGGCGATGCGGATTGCTTTGCGGGTTCCCACGAGGATGACGAGCTTTTTGGCGCGGGTAACGGCCGTATACAATAAATTCCGCTGTAACATCAAATAATGCTGGGTGGCGACGGGCATCACTACACAAGGGTACTCCGCGCCCTGGCTTTTATGCACGCTGATAGCGTAGGCGTGAACCAGTTCATCCACTTCCAAAAAGTCGTAAACGACGGGTGCCCCATCGATGCTGACGGTGAGTGTTTGCTGCAATAAATCTAGGTCGGTGACGCGACCAATGTCGCCGTTGTAGACGTTTTTGTCATAATTATTCACCGTCTGCATCACCTTGTCCCCCACGCGGAAAAGCCGTCCGCCCAGCTTGTGCTCCGCTTTGCGCTTGGCGGGGGGATTGAGTGCCGCTTGCAGCAGCAGGTTGAGATTGCTCACCCCCACCGCGCCGTTGTACATCGGGGCCAACACCTGAATATCGTCCAGCGGATGAAGCTTAAATTTGAGCGGGATGCGGTTTTTGACGACATCGACGAGCAGTTCGGCCGCTTCGTTGGGTGCTTCTTTGACAAAGATGAAAAAATCTTTGGCCTTGGGGCTGGTCGTTGGCATTTTGCCTTCGTTGATCCGATGAGCGTTGCTAATGATCAGGGAGTCGGCCGCCTGGCGGAAGATGGTTTGTAGCTGGACAACGGCCGTTACCCCCGAATCAATCAAATCCCCCAACACATCTCCCGCGCCCACGCTGGGCAGCTGGTCTACGTCTCCCACCAGCAGCAAATGGCTGTCGGGCGGCACTGCTTTGAGCAAGCTGTAGGCGAGCATCAAATCCAGCATCGACGCTTCGTCGATAATAATCATGTCGGCGTTGATCGGATACTCTTCAGAACGGCTGAATCCTTGCCCCGGCTTAAATTCCAGCAGACGATGCACCGTTTTAGCCTCTCGCCCCGTCGCTTCGGCCAGCCGCTTGGCGGCGCGACCCGTAGGGGAGGCAAGCGCATAAGTGAGCCTGTGCCGATCTAGCAAATCAAGCAGGGAGCGCATCGTGGTTGTTTTGCCCGTGCCGGGGCCGCCGGTGAGGATGGTGACTTTGTGGGAAACGGCCGTTTGGATGGCCTGTAGCTGCTGCGGAGCCAGTTTGATTTTCGATTGACGATTGACGATTTTCGACTGGTGGCTGGCGTTTTGGTTTTTAAGGACTGCCAGGCGGCTGGTGGGATGGTCGATTAGGCGTTGGATGCGTTTGGTGACGCCAACTTCTGAATAGTAAAAGGGCGTCAGGTAAACTGCCCGTTCCTCCCGCACCGCAGGCGACTGAACATTATAAACAGGCGACTGCTCACCGATTACTGAATACTGATTACTGCCCACTGAATACTGAATCGTCTCTCGCTTAATAAAATCGCTCGTTTCCAGATGGTCGATAACGGCCGTTACCTTCTCCGTCTCTAGGCTCAAAATCTCGGCCGCTTCCGGCTCCAGCAGCTCTTGCGGCATGTAAACATGGCCGTCCTCCGCCATCCGGTTGAGCGTGTAGGCGATCCCCGCCTCGATGCGGTTGGGATCGTCGGCGGCAAGGCCAAGCGCCTGGGCAATTTTATCGGCCGTTTTGAAGCCAATACCATACACATCCTGCACCAGCTTGTACGGCGTGTTTTGCACCACTGTCAGCGAAGCGTCCCCATACTTTTTGTAAATTTTGGTGGCTAAATTGGTGGAAACGCCGTGCGACTGCAAAAAGATCATCACATCTTTAATCGCCCGCTGCTCCTCCCACGCCTTCATGATTTGGCTCACCCGCTTCTTGCCGATGCCCAAAATCGATTGCAGCCGCTCCGGCTCAAACTCAATCACGTCCAGCGTATCTTCGCCAAAACGCTCCACAATGCGCTCGGCCATCACCTTGCCCACGCCCCGGATCATGCCAGAGCCAAGATACCGCTTGATGCCCTCGGTGGTGGCTGGCAGCGATTGCTGGCATAGTTCGACGATAAATTGACGGCCGTGTTTGGCATGATTGGCCCATTTGCCCGTCAGCTTGAGCCATTCACCTGGCTGCACCTCCGGCAAGTTGCCCACGACGGTAATCAACGCCTCCCGCCCGCTGGCATAGCGAAAAGGGAGCATCCCCCGCGAATCTGGCTTGAGCCGCAAAACGGTGTAGCCGTTCTCTTCGTTGTAATAAGTAATGCGCTCAACGGAGCCAGCAATCTGCACTTTTTCTACCATCTGGCTATTGTACCGGATTTTGGAAACGGCCGTATGCGATTTACGATTTTTGATTGACGATTTTCGATTGATGGGCGCAGCATCATTAAAACGACCGTTTGCAGCCCTAGCCCACGACAGGTAATGGTTATAGGATAGGGATGCTTCATTGCATTCATCATGACAACTGGGCATGTCATTCTGAACGAAGTGAAGAATCCCTTTGAGGACGGCCGTTTGCAGCCCCAAACCGCGACAGATGAAGGTCACAGGGATGCTTCGTTGCACTCAGCATGACGCGCAAGAACTGTCATTCCTTCGGCTGGGCTCAGGACAAGCCTGAACGAAGTGAAGAATCCCTTTGAAGACGGCCGTTTTTCAAAAACTATTGTTCCAACAACAAGGTTTGCTTAAAATAAAAAGGAGGCAACACATCGTAGAGCCGTTGCATTGCAACGGCTCTACCAATTTATTCAGGAGAATAAATGACCTTAGAAAATTTGTTACAACATTTACGTGCATTGGAGATTGCCTTACATCAGCCAGATGTGCGTTCTGATGCGGAGCGGCTGGGTGCATTGCTGCATGATTCCTTTGTAGAAATCGGCCGTTCTGGGCAAATCCACAGTCGGGAAGATATTTTGCGGGATTTACCGACGGAAAAGCCATCCAGCACAGTCTGGTCTCAAGATTTTTCCGTAGCAGAAATAGGTGATGGGGTTGCCCTGCTCACCTACAAATCGGCGCATGTCGATGCAAAAGGTGAATTTTCTCGCTACACTTTACGCGCCTCTTTGTGGCAGCGCACCGCTCAGGGCTGGCAAATGCGTTTCTATCAAGGCACGCCAACAGGTGAATTTAAAAGCTAGTACATTAGCGACTATACAGATGTCATGCTGAACAGAGTGAAGCATCCCTTAGGCGGCAGGCCGGTGGAGGTTCTCCCGATGAGTTAAGATTTTGCCTAGCAAAGTTTAGAGGGATTCTTCGCTTCGCTCAGAATGACGGTTACGCTGGATTTAGCATAAAATGTTTGAAGCAATTCTATTTGATTTTGATGGTACGCTGGTTGATTTTGTGGACTCAGACATCCAAAGTCTGAAATGGTTACATGCCCACGTAAGTGCATCTGTACCATTTGAGGATTTTTTGGAAACGGCCGTTAACGAAATCATGCGCTTCCATCAACTTGTCGATGAGAAGCACATTGATCCCTTATTGATGCACGAATTTAGATTGAAACACACCTTTAGCAAACACCAAATTGTCTGGCACAGCGACTATCTAAATCTCTATAAGAACAGGCTGGTGGCAGCATGTATACCGTTCGCAGGCGTTGAAGCCTTGCTGTGTTCAGCAAAGAAAAAAGTCAAATTGGGGCTTGTAACGAATGCGTATGATGGGCAGGCACAGAGGAAGCGTATTAAAAGTTCCGGTCTGGAAAAGTTTTTTGATTCGATAATCATTGCCGGGGAAGTTGGTATTTACAAACCAGACCCCACCATATTCTCATATGCCTTAAAAAGCATCCAGGCAGATCCCAGCAAGACGCTATTTATTGGCGACTCCATAAAACATGACATTGTTGGCGCAAACACAGTTGGTATGACAACGATACTTTTTCGCAAACAGGTAAACAACCGCCCCCATGGTGCGGATTATGCTGTTGTTGGGATCGAGGCGTTGCGCGATTTATTAAACATATTGATTAGGCCACAGTAGCTGCGGGTTCTTTCCGCGCTGTTGATACGCAGAAAGAATCTGCGGCTACTATTTTAAGGTAGCGGTGCAGAATCGTCCGTTTTCCTTCGCACAAAAGCAATGATGGCTGCACCTAGGCTGATGAGCAGCAAAACGGGGGTGAGGACAAACCAGCCTAGCAGGGGGAGTAAACTGGCCGTAATGATCAATACGGCCGTTTTCAACCCCACCTTCACACCCCCACTGTCAGGATACAGCCGCTCCTGCACAATTTGAGTGAGTCCTGCTAGACCAACGGCCGTTACCATCAACAATGCCAGCAGTATAATCGCTGCGATTAGCCCCCCCAATTCGCCCCCCTGCGAGAAAATAGCAATCAGCACGCCAAAAAAGAGCGCATTTACCAGCCCAATGAGCAGCGACCGTCCGGGGCTATTTTGTGCAATTTGCTGGGCACGCTGCACAGAATTAGGCAGCAGTGTAGGCAACAGCACCAGCAATGTTGCCAATGTCGCCCCGCTAAACAAGGCAATGATGATAAATTGGATAATTTCAGGCATGTGAACCTCCGAAAGACGGTGATCAGTATTCAGTAATCGGTAATCAGTAAACCAGTATTCAGTAGCTGCTTCTAGCCCCAGCGGGGCTTTCCTCTACTGGCCGGAGGCTTCAGCCCTCGGCGGAGTCAGTAAACAGCAATTGGTTGCCTGCCAGCCAAATGATGAGTGCCAGAGCCAACAGCAAGCCCCACTGACTGGTGGGTAAATCAATGGACAGGTTAGGCAGCGTAGGTGTTTGCAGCAGCTCTGTAAAATTAGCCCAAAGTTGAGCAATCAATGTCAGACTGGGTAGCTGTATGCTGCTCAGCCAATCTGCGGCCAACTGACGGCCGTTCACCAATCCATCCAGCAGCAGAGACCAGCGATTCCCCAGCAGGAAAACCGCCCCCACGATCTGACTGAGCAGCAGCAGCCACAGCCAGCGGGGGAGTGACGTGGAAACGGCCACTTCGACCCTGCTCAGTGCAGGCGTTTCCTGCCGAATTCGGGTCACAACCCCAGCCGACAAATCCACTGCCAAAGGCATTTCTGGCAAGGCTTCCAGTCCGGCAAACAACGTTTCCATCTCTGCCAACTGCGCTCGCGCCGCTGGGGAGGTTGCCAAATGGGCCTCTACTGCCCGCCGCGAATCCTCATCCAGCGTACCGTCTAAATATTCTTGTAAATAATCTTCGTTAAACTCTTGCATAATTTTTGTAATTTTGTATTCAAGTGGCAAGTTTACCTGAACATCTGAACACGTGATCACCTAAAAACCTGATCACCCATCTCCCATCTTCTTCGCCAACAGCTTCCTCGCCCGAAACAGGTCGCTCTTTACGCTGCTGAGCGGCCGTTGCAACACGTCTGCCATCTCATCATAACTTAACTCCTGAAAATGGCGCAGCTCGATGGCGGCGCGATAGCGTGGCGGCAATGTTAAGATCGCCTGCCGCAGCCGGACGGATTGCTCTTGGCGCACCATCGTTTGCTCTGGCGATGGCGCCGTCTGCGCCCAATCATCCATGTCCACTGGCCTGTCATCACGGGACATCTCGGCCGCCAGTAGCTGAGGTTTTACCTTGGCCGATTCTAGCCAGTTCAAGCACAAATTGGTGGTGATCCGCTTGATCCAGGGGGCGAACGGCCGTTCCACATCAAAACGATCCAAGGCGCGATACGCTCGCATAAACGCTTCCTGCGTCGCATCTTCCGCCTCGACCCGCCGCCCCAACAGCCGATACGCCACATTGTAAACGGCCGTTTGATGGCGACGCATCAATTCACCATACGCAGCCGCGCTGGTGTCGTCTCCCTGCTTGGCCAGTTGCAACAAATTCTGCTCATCGGTCAGCGTCATTTTACGATCCTACAGTAATTTACCAGAAACGGTACAAAAAGTTGCAATTGCGTCTAAATTAGCCACAGAGGAAAAAGAGATTTTTGAGGTATGAGAAAAAAATCTGCGGATTATTCTCTCGTCAAACGGCCGTTCCCAGATACAATTCCCCCATGTTAAACAGTCTGCAACCATTTCCCCGCTTTTGGCTGATTGCTCTTTTGTTGCTCTGGGCCTTTTTGCTGTTTGGCGGCTTCCTTTTGGGACCAGCCGACAAGCGGCAGCGGATGCCTAAATGGAGCCGCCTCGCCTCCTCTGCCGTGCTGGTTGTCGCCAGTTGGAGATGGTTTGCCATTGCTCGCGGCGGCGAAGTCAGCAGCTTTGCTCTCTGGTTGGCAATTGGGATGAGCCTTGGCTTTTTGGGAGATTTGTTTATGGCGGGCGTGTTGCCAAACGGCCGTTCCGTGTTGGGCGGCATGGCGGCATTTGGTCTAGGACACGTCGCCTACATCATCGGCATTTGGCAATTTAGCAGCCAGATGGGGCTAACAAATGACACTGCACGATGGGGTAGCCTGCTGGTTTGGTGGCTGTTGGCTGGCGTGGGCTGGTACTTTATCGTTTATCGTGGGCAAGAGCCGACCACGCTGCACAAAGCCGCTTTGCCTTATGCTCTGCTGCTGGCAAGCACCGCAGGCATCGCCACTGGATTGGCTTTGCAAAATGGGCAGTTTATTTGGCTGGCACTTGGTGCAGCCTTTTTTCTACTCAGCGACCTCATCTTGGCAGCCGAACTGTTCAACGATGCCTATTTCCCTCAAATTGGGGATATAATTTGGCTCACTTACGGTCCTGGGCAAATGTTAATTGTGTATGCGGTGGGAACGGCCGTTTCCCAATTGTGAAACCATAGAAATGATACAAGATTGGTAACTGTACGGGTCTGTCTCTGATCTGTCTCTGAGATTAGCTTCAAACAATTATCTTCAAAGGGCTTTGCCATTTGTGTGGCAGCAAAAGCGGCTCGAAATGACAATTTTGGGTAACTTGTTGAACTTTATTCATTCCAGCAACCTTAAATTATCATTTCGAGGTCCTCCGAGAAATCCCGCTAAACTTAAAAAATTAACAACCTGGATAATTTTTGTTAGGTTTGCTAAAAATCTGGGGTAAAACAGACTGTTATTTACCACCTGAATAGTTACCAAGATTATTTACAAAGGAGACACTTGATGCAAGAAGCTTACATCGTATCCACCGCACGGACGCCAATCGGCCGTTTTGGCGGTGGCCTTAAAGAATTTAGCCCCTCAGACCTAGGGGCGCACGTCATGAAGGCGATTTTACAACGAGCCAACATCCCAGGGGATGCGTTGGATATGTATATTTTTGGCAATGTGTTGCGGGCAGGGCACGGGCAGCTGATTCCTCGGCAAGCGGCCGTTAAAGCAGGCATCCCCCAAACAATCGACGGCTACGCGGTGGACATGGTTTGCTCCTCCGGCATGATGTCGGTGATGAATGCGACAATGATGATTAAAAGTGGCGAAGCCGATCTAGTGCTGGCTGGGGGCATGGAATCGATGTCTCAAGCTGGCTTTTTCCTCTCCCATCGCGCCCGCTGGGGGTACAAATTTTTACTAGGCAAGCCAGAACAGCTCAAAGATGTGCTGGAATATGATGGCCTGACAGACCCCATCGAAGATGAGGGCATGGGGAGCGAAACGGAGCGTTTGGCGGCAGAATATGGCATAACCCGCGAGGAAGTGGACGAAGTCGCTTACTATTCGCACAAACGAGCGGCAGAAGCGACAGCACAAGGCATTTTCAAAACAGAAATTGCCCCCGTGGAGGTGAAAACGCGCAAAGGAACGACGCTGCTGGACGAGGACGAAGGCATTCGCCCCGACACCACGCCAGAATCATTGGCAAAGCTGCGCCCTGCTTTTACGTCGGACGGTATTTTAACGGCCGGCAATGCCAGCCAAATTAGCGACGGGGCGGCGGCGTTGCTTATTGCCAATGATGCTGCAATTAAACGGTATGATCTAACGCCCATTGCCCGCATCATTGGCGGCAGTTGGGCAGCGGTGGATAGCTGGCGTTTTGCAGAAGCTCCCATTCCGGCCGTGCGCAAGCTGGCCGCCAAGCACAAGCTGGACGTTGCCGATTTTGATTTGGTGGAAAATAATGAAGCATTTGCCGTGAACACTATTTTGATGAACCGTGAGCTGGGCGTGCCAACGGAAAAGCTCAATATTTATGGCAGCGGCATCTCGCTGGGGCATCCTATTGGCTGCACGGGGGCGCGGCTTATCGTTACGCTGTTGACTGGCTTGCAAAATGAGCAGGGCAAGCTGGGGCTGGCCTCGCTTTGTCACGGCATGGGTGGCGGAACGGCCGTTGCTGTTGAGCGACTCTAACATAAATTGACAGGTTGTATGATTGTAAAGGTGCAGTTTGGGACACAGAGAATCACAGAGAAAAAGCTGAGGTCGCTGAGAGATAGAAGAGAAGGGCTTTTCTCAAAACTCTCTGTGTATCTCTGAGCAACCGTAGGTTGCAAATCTCTGCGAAACTCTGTGTCCTATTTTCTGCCTATATAAGTTACGGTTGGTTTATACAAAAGCGGGGTTGAAATGATAAGTATTGGGGCAGGGGTTGTCATTGTGCAAGATGGCAAGGTGCTGTTGATTCAACGAGAAGATTTTGAGATATGGGCATTGCCTGGCGGCGGCGTTGATGAGGGGGAATCTTTGGCAGAAACGGCCGTTCGTGAAGCGTATGAAGAAACGGGACTGGAAGTTGAAATTACGCATCTGATTGGCATTTATTCCGAAATTGGAAGCTGGAGCGATTGGCATATTGCCTCTTTTGCCGCCAAGGTTGTAGGTGGCGAGTTAAAATCGCAGGTGGGCGAAGTGCTAGATTTGCGCTTTTTCCCGCTGGATGGGCTGCCGGAAGATATGTTTTGGTGGCATCGACAGCATATCGAAGATTTTCAGGCGGGCGCAAGCGGTTCCCAGGCGCGTCGGCAAAATATAAATTCGCAGGCTGGGGCAGAAAACCGTGCTGAACTGTATGCCATGCGGGACAAATCAGGCATGTCGCGGCGTGAATTTTACCACTGGTATTATGGAAAATAGATAGAGACGTTGCATTGCAACGTCTCTACGAATCAAACCGGGAGGAATCGATTGAACCATCCATTTTTGCAAAACAAACCGTTTCGCATAACGGGCTTTATTGGCATTGTCGTTATTCTTGTCAGCCTTGCTTTGCTGGGTATTTTTCCAAAAGAAGCACCGAAGATGCCAGAAGGGTTCAACACGCCCATTTTGGCCTTTGAGTTTGTAAAAACCAATCAGGAAGTGCTTGATCTGTTTGGCACGGATGCTGAAGTTCGTGCAGAACTTGTGCAGGCGTTTGATCTTGGCAACTGGGTTGATTTTGTTTACATGCTTCTTTATTCGGCGTTTTTGTTTCGCTTTGCGGGAACGGCCGTTAAGCAATCTGGACACAAGCTGTTTTATGTTGGCTCTCTGCTGGCGGGGGTCATTTTCTTGGGTGTAAATAGAGCAAAATTTAGCTGTTTGCAACTTTTTGCATCGCTGCCTGTATTAAAGTGATAGTGACCTCAAAGGTGACTATCACTTTCGATTTGGAGGCAATCATTGCAAAAAGAACAGAGATCGAAATACCAGGCAGTCCAACAAATAGGGATGCGGCTCTTGTTTGTTTATGTAACGGCCGTTATTCTCGTCTTCTTCTCAGAAAAAAGTTATTGGTACATTCAAGGTTTTGATATTTTGGGGCCAGCCCTCTTTTATTTTTTCCCCACCGCCATTTTTTTGTGGAGCATAGAGCAGTTTCATGTGCGTCGCCTGGGGCCACTTTTTTTGAGCGCCGCCCTGTACGGCTTTCTGGTCGAAGGAATTTTAGCACCCATTTTGTATCAAGATGGGCTGTTTGGCTGGTTCCACGTCTCTTACACTTCTTTAGCTTGGCACGCGCCGTTGAGCGTCATGTTTGGCTTCTATTTTTTGCGACAATGGCTGCTGCAAGCAAATTGGCGCTGGTTATTCAGCGGCTCGGCTGCCTTTGGGTTGCTGTGGGGCATTTGGTCACTCACTTTTTGGTTGCCAGAAAATGTGAATGATGCCGATTTATTAGCCGAGGGTTTTGATTTAGGGATTTGGTCGGTGGGTAAATTTGCTCTGTTTGCTTTTACCATCACATTGGTGCTGGCTTTGGCTCATTGGTTGATTGGCTACTTTTGGCAGAAACATTTTTCGCCAGGAAAGGTTGAGTTGGGGGGTATTCTCTTGTTTTTGGCTGGCTATTTTGTATATGGCGTGATTATCCCCTTTCCCGTTGCCTGGGTAAAGTTGCCGCTGCTGCTGGGGATTGTTTGGCTGGGGCTGCGTAACGGCCGTAAACAAGAATCAGCCCCCTCCCTCTTTGTCCAACTACAGGGAAAAATCCCCATAACTCGCCTACTGCCGCTGCTGCTCATGCCGCTAACAGCGCTCATCATTTACGCCGCAGCCTTACAGCTTCAGCCGTCAGAAACAGTCCTCCGTGACCTGATCTACACGCCGATTGTTTTTGTGCAGACGGCATTTGGCTGGCTGTTCTTTTTATGGGGATTGTGGGTGACGATACGACCGCTTAGAACCGCTTCCCCTTCTCATCATTCAGAAGCAGAAAATGCAATGAGGTAAACAACGGCCGTTTCCCACCCCAAAATCTGCTCTTGCAACTGCCTACGGTAAAGGGTCGCTACCTGTTCTACCTCTTTTTTACTTAACCCACCGTCTAGTAATCGCTGTCCATACGTACCATTGCCAGAATCGCCAAACCAGCGTTGCAAATGAACAGCCGTTAACCGCCGCTGGCTCTTTTCTCGCTCAAGCTGGATGGCAATGTTACTGAAACCTGCCATCCCCAACTCCGCCTGTAAATCGGATTCATCCCAGTTCACCAGCGGATCGCTGGCATCTGCATAAATCGTTTCTTCCGCTTGGGCTACCTTTTTAGCCAATGCTTTGCTTTCCCCAGACCAATCGACCAGTTCATACAGCCGCTGCCCTCGTTTGGGAATCGTTTGGATGAGGTAGAAACGGCCGTCCTCTAACAATCTCTCCCGCAAAACCTTCCCCACTTCCCCAATCGTCAATCCAAAATCGTTAATCGTAAATAGATTCCGTCCAATAATGCGATCAAAGCGCAACTCCTCTTCGCCGCGCAAAGCCAAAAGGGTGTTCAGGTCGGTGAGATCGCCTAAAAGGATAGACGGCCGTTCCAGTTCAGGCAGCCGTTCAGCCTGCTGGCGCAACGCTTCGCCATCGGTGGTGGCCGCAGCCAATGCCCAAACGCCCCCTTCTGGAGCGTGTCGCACTGCTTCCCAAGTGAGCAAGCCGCTGCCCGCATTCACATCCAGCACCAAATGATGCCGCTGAACCGCTGCTAGCTCAAACAGCCGTTCCCGCTGCTGCCCCAACGACTGCCCCGCCTGCGAAATCGTCCGCTGCAGCCACGCCTCTTTATTACGATTTTTGGGGCTGGTCGTGTAAATTTCGCCAATTTCTTGTTGATTGCCAGCTTCTAACATTGCCGCCAACTGCGCCTCACGCTTCCGCGCCACGTCTAGCTGAATTTGTCGCTCATACCCCTGATCGCTCGGCTCATAAAACATCTTGCCTTGCAGCGCATCGGGCAAATATTGCTGCGCTACCCAATGGTCGCGGTAAGCGTGTGGATACAGATACCCTTTGCCGTGTCCAAAGCCCTCGCTGTCCCGATTGCCATCCTTGAGATGGTTAGGCACATCCGCTTCCTGTTCTTTTTCTATGGTCGCCAAGGCATCAAAAAAGGCAAAGGCGGAGTTGGATTTGGGGGCGGTGGCTAAATAAATACACGCCTGCGCCAGCGGAAAGCGGCCTTCGGGCATCCCGATGCGCTCAAACGCTTGCCAGCAGCTTGTGACCACGCCCATTGCTTGCGGATCGGCCATCCCCACATCTTCCCCAGCCAAAATAGTCATGCGGCGGAAGATGAAGCGGGGGTCTTCACCCGCGTACACCATTTTTGCCATCCAGTAAAGGGCGGCGTCAGGGTCGGAGCCGCGCACGCTTTTAATGAAGGCGGAAATAGTGTCGTAATGCACGTCCCCTTCTTTGTCATAGAGGACGGCGCGACGCTGGATCGATTCTTCGGCAACTTCGAGGGTGAGGTGGATACGGCCGTTTCCCCCCTTTTCCGTCGTTTCCACCGCCAATTCCAAGGCATTGAGCACGCCTCGGGCATCCCCGTTGGCAACATCGACTAAATGCGCCAACGCTTCTGGCTCGATGGCAACGTTCAACTTGCCATAGCCGCGCTCTGGGTCAGCCAGGGCTTGTTGGGCAATCTGGTGCAGATCATCGGGGGTTAACGGCCGTAACTGAAAAATCCGACTGCGGCTAACCAACGCTTTGTTTACTTCAAAATAAGGATTTTCCGTGGTGGCCCCGATGAGAATCAGCGTGCCATTTTCTACGTGAGGCAGCAGCGCATCCTGCTGTGCTTTGTTCCAACGATGCACCTCATCGACAAAGAGGGTGGTGCGCTGGCCGTACAAATTGCGCCGCTCCTGCGCCGTGGCAATCGCTTCACGAATTTGCTTCACCCCAGCCAAAACGGCGTTGATGGTGATGAAATGGCTCTCGGTTGTATTGGCGATGACCATTGCCAGCGTCGTTTTGCCCGTGCCTGGCGGCCCATAAAAAATAAGCGACGATAGCTGATCGGCCTGAATGGCGCGGCGCAGCAGCCGCCCTGGCCCCATGATGTGGCTTTGCCCCACGTATTCGTCCAGCGTACGCGGGCGCATCCGGTTTGCCAGTGGGGACTCTTTTTCGATTTGGGCTTTACGGCCGTGTTCAAATAAATCCATTTCTAAATTATATCCGTTTCTACCTCCTGTACACGTTCTCTTTTCACCTTGAAAATTCGGATTGCAACTCCGAATTTTCATCACTTATTTTTCATAAGCAACCCTTTCTTACTTCACAAGATACAAGCTTCCTAGCAATTTTACAGGTGTTTGGCAGATGATTGTCAAGAGAGTGTGCTACGATTAAAGTTTGCGATTTTGCTATTCTTCAATCTAACAATTTGCTACTAGCGTGTTAGAAAAAGAATGGGAGGATTATTTATTGTGAACCGTGCAGTTTTTAAAATACTGTTTTGCTGGAAAATTCCTCAGCAAACTCTTATTTGTTGTCATCTTGAAATTACAGTAAACTAAAATCTGTTCCAAAGTTTATCATATATAGTGGGAGTTATCCTGCCATCCTGCCATCCTGCCATCCTGC
>UOEU01000269.1_pt1 | contig 22508 bp, 24 predicted proteins | sample 1989311 | NCBI WGS metagenome assembly UOEU01 (sample SAMEA4712195, study PRJEB27164) | hydrothermal vent metagenome | biome: marine basaltic hydrothermal vent biome; feature: marine hydrothermal vent; material: mineral | place: Pacific Ocean | collected 2011-06-14/2011-07-23 | depth 1719 m | reverse complement strand
TAACCACTGTCGAAGGATTGGCAGAAAGCCAGGCCGACTTACACCCCATTCAAGAGGCATTTTGGGAAGCCCACGGCTTGCAGTGCGGCTTTTGCACCCCCGGCTTCTTGATGACCCTGGTTCCCTTTGTAGAGGCGCACCCCAACCCAACTGAAGCAGAGATTCGTGAAGCGATTTCTGGCAATCTGTGCCGCTGCACTGGCTACCAACATATTGTTCAAGCCGTAAAGTTGGCGGCGCAAAAGGTGCATGGGGCTGAAAATGGGTAAACAAATCAACTTAGATGCCTCATTGGCCGTTATTGCCAGCGAGTTGCGCAGCGGCGGCTGGCCTCTGCTCGATTATTTAGCAGCGTTGCAGCAGCGATTTGATGAGCGAGAGCCTGAGGTGCTCGCTTTTGTGCCAGAAAACGGCCGTTTCCCACGCATCTTCCAACAGGCCCAGCAGCTATTAGACCAATACCCCAATCCCGCCGAACGGCCGTCCCTTTTTGGCATCCCGCTCGGCGTCAAAGATATTTTTCAGGTCGATGGCTTTATTACCCAAGCAGGCAGCCAGCTTCCCGCCGATATTTTGCAGGGCAAAGAAGCCCCCAGCGTCACGGCCTTGCGACAGGCTGGGGTGCTTGTTCTAGGCAAAACCGTCACCACCGAATTTGCTTACTTTGCTCCTGGGGCAACGCGCAATCCGCACAACCCCGCGCATACGCCCGGCGGCAGCAGCAGTGGCTCTGCGGCGGCGGTGGGGGCGGGACTGACACCGCTGACCTTTGGCACACAAACGATAGGCTCCATCAACCGACCAGCCGCTTTTTGTGGCACTGTGGGCTACAAACCCACCTACAGCCGTATCGACAAATCGGGCGTGTTGCCCCTGTCCGCTTCTCTGGATCATGTGGGCTGCTTCACAACGGATGTGGATGGCATGGAGCTGGCTGCCAGCTTGCTATGCCAACATTGGCAGCTTGTTGTCACCGAAAAAAAGCCCGTTTTGGGAATTCCTGAAGGCCCATATTTACAACGTGCTTCGGATGAAGGGCGCCGCCACTTCCGCCAAATATGCCGATGGCTGCATGATGCTGGATTCATTGTCAAATCGGTGGCCGCCATGCCCGATTTTGAGGCGATTGCTGCGCGGCACAATTTGATTGTCGCGGCAGAAGCTGCTCGTTTTCATGCTGATTGGTTTGCTATTCATGAAGAGAAATACCATTGGAAAACGGCCGAACTCATCCAGCGTGGCCTAACAATTAGAGACCGTCAGCTTAAAAAGGCAGTTGCTGGGCGTGTCGCCCTGCGGGAAGCTTTGATGCAGTTGATGAACAAGCACAGTTTAGACCTGTGGCTCTCCCCTTCAGCACCTGGTGTGGCTCCGGCGGGGCTGGACAGCACGGGCGATCCGGTGATGAATTTGCCTTGGACACACGCAGGCTTGCCTACGCTGACGCTACCCTCAGGAAAAAATAGCGCAGGGTTGCCGCTGGGCCTGCAGCTGACGGGTCGCTGGTTTGGCGACGAGGCGATGTTGAGTTTTGCCACGCAGCTTGAGCCGATTTTAGGTTTTGCTACGGGCTAGGCAGATGACTTTAGGCGCAATCCGAAAAATAATTAGGGTGAAATTATATTATTTTTCGGATTGCGCTTGAGGCAGTTTCGGGTTGAATACTTATTTGTTTTCCGAAACTGCCTTACTGAAAAAGCCACAGAGAACACAGAGGTTTGCGAGATTTTTTGAGTTGGTTTAATCGTTTTTGTACGGCTTGTTTATTTTTGATTTTATTAATGGGATGTGGGGCGGAAACGGCCGTTTCTACACCCACACCGTCTGCCACGGCAGCAGCCACAATGGAACCCACGATGACAATACCTGCAACAGAGACACCCACAGCCACCGCCTGTGCCTCAAATGGGGAACGGCCGTTACGCTACCTTGCTCTGGGCGACTCCCTTACCATTGGCGAAAGCGTTGCTGAGGCAGAGCGATGGCCGGTACAGCTTGTTGCCGCCTTGCGCGAACAGGGCGTTACGATTGAAGATGCCGAAATTGTGGCCCGCACTGGCTGGACGACGGCCGAACTGCAAGATGGTATTCTCCTCGCTGACCCGCAGGGGCCATACGATTTGGTTTCGCTGCTCATCGGCGTCAATAATCAGTACTGTGGCTTGAGCCAGGCAGAATACCGTGATGAGTTGATTGGGCTGCTGCAAACGGCCGTTGCCTTTGCAGACGGCAAGCCAGAACACGTTTTTGTCGTTTCCATTCCCGATTGGGGAGCAACACCGTTTGCCGAGGGGCGGGATCGGGCAGCAGTGGGGGCAGAGATTGACACTTTTAACGACATCAGTCGGGAAGAAGCAGAGCGACGCGGGCTGCTTTACATTGACATAACGGATATTTCTCGCCTAGCTTTGGAGGATGAATTGTTAACGGCCGTTGACGGCTTGCACCCATCTGGCAAAATGTATGCTTTGTGGGTGGCGCGAATGGAAACGGCCGTATGTGGTTTGCTATCACAAGAATAATTCACCGCAGAGAATGCAGAGGTCGCAGAGTTTTCTCTTTTCCCTCTGTGATCTCTGTGGCAAACTGGAGATTGAAGATTGGAGATTGATTTAACACCTACTGCTTTTTTTGATTTGCAAGATTCGTTTGTAGCCACGTTTTTTGCGGAATGTGCTTACGTTTGGGATGTAATTCCTAAAATTGAGAGGCATGTTGCCCGTTTAGTAGGCAATGGGCAGACGATTTTGGGGACAGTCATGCCCGGTGCTTACTTGAGCGACAGCCCCGTTTTTATTGGCGAAGGGGCGGTGGTTGAGCCGGGGGCGTATGTGCAGGGGCCCGCCTACATCGGCGCAGGAGCAATAGTGCGGCATGGGGCTTACGTGCGGGAAAACGTCATTTTGCTGGCGGGTAGCGGTCTGGGACACGCCAGCGAGGCTAAAAATGCACTCTTTTTGCCAGGCGCACACGCACCTCACTTCAACTATGTTGGAAATTCCATTTTGGGACACCGAGTAAACTTGGGTGCGGGGACAAAGTTAAGTAATTTGGGAATGATGAGCGCGAAAGATGAGGTGACGGGGAAACGGCCGTCTATCCAGATCACCATCGACGGCCAAACCTACGATACGGGGCTGGCAAAATTGGGCGCCATCTTAGGGGATGATGCCCAAACGGGCTGCAACGCCGTCCTCAACCCAGGCGTGCTGCTGGGGCCACGGACGTTGGTTTACGCCAACCTCAGCCTACGCAAAGGATACCACGCGGCCGATTCAATCATCAAATTCCGCCAAACCATCCGCCGCATAAACCGCACCTAAAATATCCACAGATTTCGCAGATTACACAGATTGGATCAAAAAAATTGCGGAATCCGTGTAACCTATGAAGTAACAACAGTACAGATATATCCATGAGAATAGTTTCAATAATGATTCTCTTCAGAGGGCTTTGCCATTTATGGCAGCAAAAGCGGCTCGAAATGACAATTTTGGGTGATTTATTGAATTTTACCCGTTCCAGCAACCTTAAATTGTCATTTCGAGGTCCTCCGAGAAATCCCTCTAAACTTTAAAAATATGCTATCTGGAAAACTTCTGTCAGGTTTGCTTGAAATCGAGGGCAAAACAGGCTGTTATTTGTCATCTGTACAGATAATTTGCGGATTAAATTGGAGAAGAACAATGAATATAATGAAAAGTGAAGTGAGACAAGGTGCTTACTATGATTCTGTACTGCTGATGCAGCTACAAAAAGCATTAGCCGAGCTGCCGGGCGTGGCTGATGCGGGGGTGGTGATGGCGACGGAGGCGAACAAAAATTTGTTGGCTGCTGGGGATTTGTTGCCAGCCAATGTCGTTGCCAAAGCGGATGATTTGCTGATTGTCGTGAAGGGTGAAAGTGAAACGGCCGTAACCCAAGCCATCGCCCAAGTAGACCAGCTACTCACCCGTCGGCAAGCTAGCGGCAGCAGCGAATACCGTCCGCGCAGCCTGTCCGCTGCTGCCAAAATGCTGCCTGAAGCCAGTTGGGTACTCATCTCTGTGCCAGGTCGTTACGCCGCCGGAGTGGCCGAAGAAGCGCTCGATTTGGGCAAGCACGTTTTCCTCTACAGTGACAACGTTTCTCTGGCCGACGAGGTGCGCTTGAAGCAAAAAGCGCAGGCCAATGGGCTGCTGCTGATGGGGCCGGACTGCGGCACGGCGATCATCAACGGGGTGGGGCTGGGCTTTGCCAACCGCGTGCGGCGGGGGCGTATTGGCTTGGTCGCCGCTTCCGGCACCGGCTTGCAGGCGGTCAGCAGCGAGATTCACAATTTAGGTAGCGGCATTTCCCACGCCATCGGCACCGGCGGGCGGGATTTGAAGGCAGATGTGGGGGGGATTACCGCACTTCAGGCGATCCGGCTGCTGGGGCAAGACCGCGCGACGCGGGTGATTGTCCTTATTTCCAAGCCGCCGTCCCCCAAAGTGGCAACGCAGCTTTTGCAGGCGGCGCAGGCGACGGGCAAGCAGATTGTGGTCAACTTTATTGGCTTCCCGCCGCCAGGACACAAGGTGGGCAATATCCATTTCGGCAGCAGTTTGGTGGAAACGGCCGAACTGGCCGTCCACATGGCAACAACGGTAGATACGTCGCTGCTTTCGCCGCAGCAACGCACGGTTAGCGGCACTGTGCGCGGTCTTTTTTCTGGCGGCACGCTGGCTTATGAGACGGTTTTGGGCTTAACGGCCGTTCTCGACCAAATTCACACCAACATTCCTATCCGCCCAGAGCAAAAGCTGGCTGACCTGACGCAAAGTGAAGGCCACACCATTTTGGACATGGGGGAAGATGCCTTTACCCAAGGTCGCCTGCATCCGATGATGGATAATGATTTGCGCTTGCGGCGGATGCGCCAGGAAACGGCCGATCCCGACGTGGGCTTCATTTTGCTGGACGTGGTGCTGGGGGAAGGGGCGCATCCCAACCCCGCCGCCGAATTGAGTCCCGCCATTATTGAAGCGGTGCAGGCGGGCAAAAAGGTGGTAGCTATTGTCATTGGTACGGATGAAGACCCGCAAGATTTGAATGGGCAAATTGAGCAGTTGGCAGCGGCGGGAGCCATCGTGTTTTCTAGCACCAACGAGGCGGTTGATTACATTTTTAATCGGCTGCCGGAGCCAGAATTTAGCACAACGGCCGTTTCTGCAGATGCTTTTTCTGGCGAGATGGCGGTCATCAATGTTGGCTTGGAATCCTTTTATGAGAGCGTGAAGGGTCAGGGGGGAACGGCCGTACAGGTCGAGTGGCGTCCTCCGGCGGGCGGCAATGAAAAGCTGATGGCTATTTTGGCTAAGATGAAGCAAAAATCTTGACATTATGCTTGCTTGATTGCATAATGGTTCCAAAATGGTTTCTTCTTGGAGGTGCTACATGGCAACAATGACAATTAAAAATATTCCTGATGATCTATATGAAGAATTGAAGCAGCGTGCAGCAACCAATCGGCGCAGCATCAATAATGAAGTGATTATGTTGATCGAACGTGCTTTCCACAGCTATCGTCCCAGCCCCAATGAGATTCAAAAACAAGCAGTTATGCTGCGTGAAATGACGGCAAATTACCATTTGAGTGAGGATGAATTGAACGAATGGAAAAATGAAGGTCGTCCATGATCGTCGTCGATACAAACATCCTCATTTATTATTATGTAAAGGGTGATTACACAGAAATGGCAGCACAAGTTTACGCCAAAAACCCTGTTTGGGTGGCACCATTTCTATGGCGCAGCGAGTTTCGCAACGTGACGTTACGTTATTTGCAAAAAGAGATATTGACATTGCCGCAAATATTGAAACTCGCACAAGCTGCCGAACTGTTGATGAGAGACCATGAATTTCATGTGGCAACAGATGACGTATACCGTCTTGCAGGCAGTAGCAGTTGCTCTGCTTACGATTGCGAGTATGTGGCATTGGCTCAAGCGCTAGATGTCCAGTTGGTTACGCTTGATAAACAAGTTTTGCGTGCGTTTCCAGATATTGCCGTGTCCATGAGCCATTTTTTGGGTAGGTAATTATGGGCAATGTCTGATTTTCTTACGTCCCCTGAAAATATCACCGCTGCATGGTTGACTAGCCGTTTGCAAAAAAACGGATATTTACTTGCAGGGGAAGTGGAATCAATAAACTTCACAATGCTGCAGAAGAACCACCTTGCTGTCACAGCGTCTTATTCAGACAATATGCGTTCATCATTACCAAGAAACTTGATTCTAAAATGGTATGGTAAAAACTACCCTTATGGAATGCGTGAAGGAGAATTTTATAAGCGGGTGGCAATTCAAATGCCAAATCCACCCGTGCCATTATGCTACGATGTTCTAATCGACGATACAACTTGTCAAACGCAGCTATTATTGGCAGATTTATCCGCCACGCATACCCCAGCAACAGCTATCGACGGGCATCAAATAGAAACGGCATTGGTGTCTATTTTTGATATTTATGCTGATTTCCATGCTTATTGGTGGAATCATCCTTTGATTTCTCAGGCTGATTTTATTGGGTCTAACGGGATTGGTGTTTCCCATGCAGCAACATCTGCCGCAGCAATCTCTGAAAATCGCACCTTATTTTCTCAAGAAATCGCACCTCGATTTTTTGAGCAACATCAGGGTAAATTACCCGATGCTTGGAAAGAGATTTGTTTTCATGCCATTGAGGTATGGGCCAATTTGTTTTCTGCTCGTGTTGAGCAAGGGAGGGCATTGACGCTCATTCACGGGGATGCCCATTTGAACAATGTCTTATTCCCCAAAAACCTGCACGCCCACACTCCAATCCTGATTGATTGGGAAGGGTGGATTCGTGGCATTGGTGTTTGGGATTTGGCACGAATTTTGACATATTGTGTACATCCATCGAAACGGCCGTTGCTGGATAAGAATCTTTTGCAACGGTATCATGCCCGTCTTGTGCATTTGGGCGTTGATAATTATTCGTTTCAAGAGTGCGTTGAGGATTTTCGGCTCTGTATTGTGGCAAATATTTTACATGCTATGGCGTGGACAGGGATGACGCATCTGGAATACACTTTGTCTGCTTTTGATGCGTGGGGTTGTCAAACTTTATTTGACATGGTTGTAAAATGACTGCATAATGGTTCCAAAAAGAATGTATTTTGGAGGTAAAATGGCAACACTAACTGTGAAAAACGTTCCTGATGACTTATATGAGAAGTTAAAAGTAGCCGCTGCCGCTAATCGTCGTAGTATTAACAACGAGGTGATTACCATCATCGAGCGAGCTATTGAGCATCAAACGGAGAATCCGTATGAAGTGCAAGCACGCGTTAGACAATTGCGTGAAAAGCTTGATATTTATGTGACGGAAGAGGAGATTAATGCTGCTAAAAATGAGGGTCGTCCATGATTGTTGTTGACTCCAATATTTTGGCCTATTGGCTGCTGCCAGGTGACCAGATGGAATTAGCAGAGCAAATTTGGGAACAAGATGCAAACTGGATTATGCCGCCACTTTGGAAAAGTGAGTTCCGCAGCATTTTGGCAAAATTTCTGAGGGATAAGCGAATTTCTTTGGCGGAAGCTCGGACGGTAATGAAAGAGGCTGAATCAATATTAAAAAACAAGGCATATGATATTGATTCAGATCGTGTCTTACATCTGGTTCACGAGAGTCGTTGTTCGGCCTATGATTGTGAATTTGTGGTGTTGGCACAGCGGTTTGGCGTTTCTTTGGTAACGGCCGATAAGCAAATCTTGCGCGAATTTCCGGCGGTTGCTGTTTCCATGAAACAGTTTATTAAGAGTTGACAATGTTTGATGATTCATTGCTGGATAAATTTTGCCGTACTTTTTATGGGTTTGGCAATTATAACGGCCGTTACTGGTTTATCGGTATGGAAGAAGCGGGTGGTGAGTCGGAAACGGCCGTTGCCAACCGTTTAGCACAGTGGCAAACCCAAGGAATGCCCGAAACGGAAGATTTGGTTGTACATGCAACTGGTTTAGGGTGGGCAGGAAATTATTTTGGCAAGCGTCCTAAAAATCAACCCACATGGAACAAGCTCATCCGCATTATTTTGAGCGCAGAAGGGAACAATCCCGTGACGTTGAATAAGGTAAAGCAGTTTCAACGCACGGCGTTAGGCAGACAGGAGAGCGACAACTGTTTGTTAGAACTGTTTCCACTCCCTTCACCCTCCACAAATAAATGGATTTATGCAGAATATTCCAACTTGCCCTATCTATCAGATCGAAAAGCGTATCGATCCCATTTGGCAGAACTGCGCGTAGCCTATCTTCGTCATAAAATCGAAGAATATCGGCCTAAAATGGTTGTCTTTTATGGCTGGCGTTACAAAGATTGGTGGCGTAAAGTTGCCAATGTTTCGTTTGAACAGAACGACGAAGAAAAATTTCTTGTTGGAAAAAACAGCGATACAACATTTTTTATAACGAAACATCCAACCGCACAGGGCGTAACGATGGACTATTTTCACCATGTGGGTCAGATAATGATGGAAAGATAGTGACTATGCAGGTGTCATGCTGAACGAAGTGAAGCATCCCTCTGAAGCAGAAATCACTTAAAATTTAAGGTTGCGAAACAGGCAAACTTTAGGGTAACCAAAGGTTTCAGGGATTCTTCGTTTCACTCAGAATGACATTTCAGGGTGATCTTGCTGTTTGTCAAGCAAAAAGTAAGCACCTGAATAATTACGAAAGATAAACACTAGCAGATGAACGAAGAATTTATTGCCATAGACAGAACAGATATGTCTCTGCGAACCTCTAGCAATCGAAGATTGCCCTTCTCTGCGAAACTCTGTGTTCCGCTTTTTATTTATATTGGAGAAAGACTATGATTGACATAAACAAAGCAAATGAAACGGCCGTTTCCCGCATGATGGAAGCACGACCGATATTAACCAGCATCGCCACCGCCCGCGACGTGATTCCCGGAATGCGCGACAACTTACTGCTCCACGCCGGGCCATCCATTACCTGGGAACGCGCCTCCGGCCCGATGCGCGGCGCACTTGTCGGTGCGCTCATTTATGAAGGGCTGGCAAGCGATTGGGCCTCTGCCGAACAGATGATCACCTCCGGTCAGATTGATTTGGAACCGTGCCACGAACACAGCAGCGTGGGGCCAATGGCGGGCGTCACCTCCGCCTCGATGAAAATGTACGTCATCGAAAACGTGACCCACGGCAACAAAGCGTACTGCAATCTCAACGAAGGGTACGGCAAAGTGCTGCGCTACGGCGCCTACAGCGAAGAGGTTCTGGAAAAGCTGCGCTGGATGAACGGCTCGATGGCCGATATGCTAACCGAAGCGTTGGCGATGAGCGAAGGCGGCATTGATATTCGCGCCCTGCTGGCTGAATCATTGCACATGGGGGACGAAGGGCATAACCGCAACAAGGCTGGCTCCATCATCTTTACCGCCAAATTAGCCCCGCTGATTGCCAAAACAAGCGCCAGTGACGACGAAAAGGCAAAAATCCTCCAATTTTTGGGCGACAACGCCCTCAGCGTCCTCAATCCCGTCATGGCGGCCTGCAAAGCGATGGCCGATGCGGGACACGGCGTGGAGGGCAGCACGCTGATGACTGTCATGGCACGCAACGGTACAGATTTAGGCATTCGCGTCAGCGGCCTGGGCGACCGCTGGTTTACCGGCCCCGTCGGCCAGCCCGACGGCCTTTACTTCTCTGGCTTTACGGCCGCCGATGCCAGCGGCGACATTGGGGACAGTACAATTACGGAAACGGCCGGAATCGGCGCATTGGCGATGGCCGCAGCCCCAGCCATCGTTACCTTCATCAGCGGTACGCCGGAGATGGCCGTGGAAACCACGATGCGGATGTATGAAATCACTGTCGCCGAACACAAAGCGTTCACCATTCCCGTCCTGGCCTTTCGCGGCACGCCCGTCGGCGTCGATATTCGTAAAGTGGTAGAGTTGGGCATACGGCCGCAAATCAACACCGGAATCGCCCACAAAGATGCAGGCGTAGGGCAGGTCGGCGCAGGCCTTGTTTTGCCCCCGATGAACGTCTTTGAAGACTCCCTCATTGCCTTTGCCGAGCAGTATGGCTTGGTTTGAATTAGGAAGTGATATATGCCTACCGCTCTTGAGTTAACCCGTGAAGAATGGCAGCCTTACATTGAGGCGGCTAAACAGCGACCAACGCCAGCAAAGTTATCAATGATTGAGCAACAACAGCGTGAACAGTTACTGAGTCGTGTCCGTGAGGCTGCGAAACAGTTAAAGGTACGATATGGTGTGCAGCGCGTCATCCTTTTTGGCTCTTTAGCCAACGTAGACTGGTTTACACCCAATTCTGATGTTGATTTGGCAGTAGAAGGGTTATCAACAGGCAATTTTTGGCAAGCATGGCAAATGGTGGAAGAGGTTATTGGTGACTGTCTGGTGGACTTAATAGAAGTTGAAACAGCCAAGGAGTCCTTGCTGAGAGCTATTCAACGATACGGAATAGAATTGTGAATCAACGTTACCAAAATCTTATTGAGCGGATACGGAATGAGGCATCTGATTTAGAGCAGGTTATTGGGCGGGCTGAACAAGGTTGGTCAGTTGTTCAAACAACACCTGCAAATGAACGGCAAGCTTTTGTAGACTCCGTTGCCCTAAATTTGCATGGCTTCTACTCGGGGTTGGAGCGCTTGTTTGCGTTAATTGCCAGACAGGTAGACCTTACTTTACCCAGCGGAGCCACATGGCACCGAGATTTGCTACAGCAAATGGCACAAGATTTACCAGCGGTGCGACCGGCCGTCATTAGTCAGGAAAACGCGGCCCAGCTTGATGAGTTTCGCCGTTTTAGACATCTCGTGCGGAACGTATACACCATCAATTTGACACCAACTAAGATGGAGGGCTTGTTACGGGCTTTGCCACTGTTATGGTCTAAACCACGGGCAGAGTTGTTAGCTTTTGCAGATTATTTAGAAGCATTAGCGGAGAATCTCGATGATTAACGGGGTCATTGCTGCCAAGCTGCAATCTTTTGAAGAAGTCTTAAATGAACTGCGCTCATTGGGCGAGATTGATGTGGCTCAGTTACAAAATGATTGGCGTACGCAGCGGGCTGTTGAACGAAATTTGCAGGTATTGGTGGAAATTGCCATTGATCTTTGCCAACGATTTATTGCGCTTTTGAGCCAATCTCCAGCGACAACTGGAACTGATGCAATTGAACGGTGTATTCAACTGAACATTTTGACAGACAAGCCAGATTATCGGCAGATGGTTCGTTTTCGTAACTTTATCGTTCATCGTTATGATCGCATTGACCCCGCTGTGTTGGTTGATGTTGTCAACAACCAGCTACCTGTTTTTGAGCAGTTCCGTGACGAAATTTTAACTTATGTCAAGAAGAATTGATTGGCAAAAAACCATTCCAATTTGGGAAGGAAACCAGAAGATTATTGTTGCCTGGGCGTTTGGTTCGGCGCAAGATGGCGTTGTGCGGGAGGGGGGTGATCTAGATACGGCCGTTTTCACCACAACTCCCCTCACTTTTAACGAACAGCTCACCCTGCTTGGCAAACTGCAAGCGGCACTTCAGTTTGAAGATGTTGATCTCGTCATCCTCAACGAAGCCAACCCCATCCTCCGTTTTGAAGCCGTCTCCGGCAAGCGGCTTTTTTGCCGTGATCTTTCAGCCATGGCTGGCTTTGTTTCCCTCACCGCCCGCGAATACGAGGATGAAATGGCGCAGTGGCAAATGGCTCTGCAGAAATACCACTAAAGAAAACGCAACTGTACAGGTATATCCAAAAGATTAACTTTAAAAATGATTATCTTCAAAGGGATTTCTCGCCAAAAGCGGCTCGAAATGACAATTACAGGTAACTTGCTGAATTTTATCCGTTCCAACTACCTTAAATTGTCATTTCGAGGTCCTCCGAGAAATCCCTCTAACCTTAAATGACAGACATTTTAGACAATTTTTGTTGGTTTTGCTTGAAATCGAAGGCAAAACAGGCTGTTATTTGCCACCCACTAAGAAACAAATTTTATGTCTATGTTTCTTTCAGCGTGTAGGTGCTTTCCGCGCCCCAAGGATTCGCTGTATAATTACAAATAAAAATAGAACGCTGATTTTCCTGATCATCCTGATCAGAAAGATCATGGTAATCTGCGTTCTATTTTCAGGACAGAAAGCAATGGACAAAGTAACGGGTACAAATTTTGATGATGGCTTTGCTAATTGGAAAGCTTATCAGGAAGCCCCTTGGGGCAAGCTGAGATACCGTGTTGCCCAAGCTAATTTACAGAAGCATTTGCCACAGCCTCCCGCACATATTCTGGATTTGGGTGGCGGGAATGGATTGGACAGCATTCCGCTGGTGAAAGAAGGATATACGGCCGTAATCATCGACTTCTCGCAGGAGATGGTGGCGCAGGGGAAAAAATTGGCCGCGCAGGAGCAAGTGAGCGACAAAATCAGGTTCAAAATTGGGGATGTGACCCAATTAACGGCCGTTCAGCCTCAATTTGACATCATTTTATGTCACAATGTTTTGCAATATGTTGATGATGGAACGGCCGTTCTCCACAACATCCACAAAAACTTACGCCCCGGCGGCATTTTCTCCCTCATAATCACCAATCCATTCACTGAAACATTTGCCCACGCTCTACGCGACACCGATTTACAAGCTGCTCTGGACAGCCTGAACCAATCCATAAAGTACATAGAAACCTTCGACACAACCATCCATAATTATACAGATGCCGAGCTAAAAATGATGCTGGACACCGCTGGTTTTACGCTGTTGGAGCAGTACGGCGTGCGCTGCATTTGCGACTTTATCGCTGACAATGAGCGCAAATTTGAACCGAGTTTCTATGAGCAGCTTGAAGCGTTAGAACTTGCTGTAAGTAATCAATATCCATACAAACTTTTGGCTCGTTTTTACCAATTTATCTGCCAGAAACCTTAACCATTATGTTAACTTTTTGCCTGTCATTCCCGCGTAGGCGGGAATCCACTCTGGACTGGAAAATGGATACCTGCCTTCGCAGGTATGACAGGTTTCTCTGATGGCAAAATTTTGCGAAGTTAGAGCTTACCATTTTCCGGAGGAATCCATGAACCGCGACAATACTATCCAAACGTTAGCAAATGCCAACTGGTACGATTTGACCCAGGCTTTGAGCATCTTCACCCCGCCATGGCCGGGCGAAATGCCGCTGCAAGTTCACTTTTTTAAGCGGCTGACCGGCTCCTGGGGCGGCGGGCAGGGTGCCAACGGCCAGCTCATTGAGTGGAGCAACAACACCGGAACCCATCTGGTGGGCCCTCGCGCATTCCACTCTGGCGCACGGGCCATCGCCGACATTCCCCTGACCGATTTGTGTGGCGAAGGGGTGGTGGTGGACATTTCTGATGCGGTTTCCGACTATTCGCTTTACACGCCAGAGATGATCACCGAGCGGGTGACGGTGAAGGAAGGGGACATTCTGATCATCAACACCGGCTACCACAAACATGGCTGGGATCAGCCGGACAACCTCAATCCCAACGCCCAGGGCGGCATCGAAAACAAGGAGTTTGGCTATTACGTGCGCCATCCTGGCCCGTCGCCGGAGTTCTTCCAATGGGCGTTAGATATGAAGCTGAAGCTCATTGGCGTGGACTGTGGCAGTGCGGAACATCCTATGAACACAAGCATCCGCTACCAGCACGTCCGCGAATTTGCCAAGGCGGAGGCAAAGCTGCAAGAAACGCACGAAACAAGCTGGGACGAGCTATTTCCCCCAGAGGCGTATCACGAGCTGTCGCACATCACGATGCCCAAGGCAGGGCTGCTGCTGGCGGAATCGTTGGGTGGGCAGATTGATGAATTGAGCAATCAACGTGCCTGGATCATGATTGGGGCGATTCCTTTTATGGAAGTGGAATCTGCCTGGGCGCGGGTGGTGGCTTTGCAGCCGCCTGACGGCACGGGCGAGGATGTCTTCTTTACCGCGATGCGGCAAACGAAGATGCTGGATATGACGCTGCCGTTTAGTGTGCAGACGCCGCAGTGGGCCAACTATGAGCCGTTGAGCGTGAAGTATACGAAGCGGGTTGGGGGGCAGGATTTTGGGCTGGGGCGCAACAATGCCCACTGTCGCGCCAGCTTCCATCTTGCCAGCCATATGGATGGGGAGAAGCATTTTCATGCGGCGGGGCGCACCATTGGGCAAATGCCGTTTGAATATTGGTACGGGGCTGGCGTGGTTGCCGATATTTCTGATTTGGTGAGCAACACGAGCGTCTACACGCCGGAGATGATTGAAAGTGTGGTCGATGTGCAGCAGGGTGACATTTTGATTGTGAAGACGGGCTGGAGCAAGTATGGCTGGAACAGTCCTGATTCGGATGAGTTTCGCTACATGATTAAGCATCCGGGGCCGTCGCCGGACTTTGCCGATTGGTGTATTGCCAAGGAGATTAAATATTTGGCGGTGGATTGTGTGGCGATGGAGCATCCGATGAACACGATTCAGCGCATTTGGCATCCGAAGACGTTTGCGGAAGCGAATGAGAAGCTGATTGCTCAGTATGGTGCGGATTGGGACGCGATTTATCCGCTGGACAGATATTATCAGGATATGCACTTGAATTTGTTCCCCAAGGGGATTGTGCATATTGAAAATTTGGGTATGGATTTGGCTGGAATGGAAAGCGGCCGTTACTTTTTTGCCAGCTTGATCCAGAAAGGGATGGAGTTGGCCTCTTGTTGGGGTCGCTTCGTGGCTTTTCGGTAGTGCTTTTAGCCGCGAATTGCGCAAATTAACGCGAATAGGTGATTTGATGAAAGGAAACATTTTGCACAAAGAATTATCTTGTGCAATTGTTGGGGCTGCAATGGAAGTTCATAAGGTTTTGGGTAGCGGTTTTCTGGAAAAAGTATATCAGCGTACCCTTGCTCATATTGAAATTGTGTAAGCTCCTTGCACCACAAATAAAATGCGGGATGCCGTTTTCATTCGCACTTCGACTTTACCCACTCAATCACCCACTGTGTATGAAGCAGTGCGCTGGATTGGGCAACTTGGCGGATTTATTTATGACGACGATAGCTCCAAATGAAGAACAGTCCCGCCAGCAGCCAAGTAAGTGACGACAGCATAAGCCCCGCAACCCAGCCAGGCGGCACGTAGCGGAAGCTAATTTCGTGCGGCCCCGGCGGCACAAACACGGCGCGGAAGGCGTAGTTGGCCGTTATTACTTCGGTCGGCTCGCCGTCAATCTGTGCCGTCCAGCCAGGCGCGACCATATCGGTGAGCAGCAGGTAGGCGGGTTGGGAACTGTTGACCTGAACGGCCGCTTCATTCAAATCGTAGCGCAAAAGCAACAATTCCGCTGGGGCTGGTTCGCCACGCAGCGGCTCACCTGCTTCTAAAATAATGGTTTGGCGGGGGTCAAAGTTGGGGTCGTGAACGGCCGTAAAGGCAGCATCCTTGTTTGGCACAATAACCGCCTCGTACAGCAGCAAAATACGGGGCAGTGCCAAGGTGTTCAAATACACCGTCACCTGCGGATCGTCCTCAAACACGGGGATGAGAAAGCTGGTGTCCCCTGGCGGCGGCTCTTTGCTGGCAACCACATATTTCACCCCCAGCAAATTGTAAAGCGGCGACCCACGAAAGCCGAGCGAGCCGTTGTACACATTGTAATTCGCCAACTGCAGCGGATTGAACACACCGCCCATGTCGTACAGCCGCTCAATTTGACCTAGGCTGGGCTGCCAATGCCCGCTTTCTATCTCCACGCGAAAGAAAGTGTCGTCTGATTGAATAAAATCGAGCGCGGGGGAGTCGGTGGCAAAGCCCAATGTGGGATTGCTGGGTTCAATTTCTACATTGCGCCCCAGCCCAATGAGGTCAACCGCCAGCAGCAGAACGGCCGTAATCGCCACCCATCTCCCCGACAGCCAGCCGCGCAGAGCCGCCGCCAGCAGCAGCCAGCTTCCTCCCGCCAGCAGGGCAAATGTGGTAACGGCCGTTTCCATCTGCACCGCTTTATCAGGACGAAGTGCGCCCAACTGACCCGCCTGCCCATTGAGCCACACCCCAAAAATGATGAGGAGAACGGCCGTTATTATTGCCACAGAGGGCACAGAGGAAAAAGAGATTTTTTGCTTTTCTCCTGCATTTCTCTTTGTTCTCTGTGGCTTTAATAAGCCATCCAGCCCAAAGGCCGCGAGGATTGCCAAGCAGAGGTTGGTTAGCACGATAAACCGTGCAGGAACCTGGAACGGAACGGTGGGCAGCCAGCCAAACAGCCAGCCGTAAACGGGCGCATTGCCGCCCAGAGCCAGCAGCAAAAAAAGCAGCCCTGCCAGCCCAAAAAAGAGCATGTTTCGCCGGTTGCCCAGTAAAAAGGGGAGCGGCAGCAGCAGCCAGGGCAGCACGCCAGCATACCCCACCTCGACACGCGGCCAGCCACCCCAAAAATCGATGATGCCACGGCCGTAAAAGCCGGGTGCCAGCAGCCCAATCAGCCCTTGAAGGGGCAAGGAGTAGTTGGTCGATTGGGCAAAATCGAAGCCAGCACGGACGGTGTGGGGGATGAGCAGCAGGGCGGGCAGCAACGCCAACGCTGCCCCAGCAATGCCCACCACGCCCACGATAATGAGCCAGATGAGGGAATGGCTCCCACTCCTTCGAGGGGACAAGCCGTTCCACCCCGCCACTGCCCGATATAAGCCATAACCACCCAAAAATATTCCCACCATAAAAGTCATCTGCCCATGCCCCGCCAGCGTACTGACGCTCACCACCAGCCCGCCAAACAACGCCCAACCCAGTTGGGATTGCCACCCTTTGGCTTCGATGGCGCGGTGCAGCCCCAGCAACGCCAGCGGCAGCCAGGCGATGGCGGCGTTCAGGTTCAAATTGCCAATGTGAGTGATAAACAAATCGGAAAACATGAAGGCCAGTCCGCCAAACATCGCTGGCAAAATGGCGATTCGGTTGTTTGGCTGCCAGCCGCGCAGGCAGGCGTACAGGCTCACGCCCGCCAGCCAAAAGTGGAACAGCACCAACCCTTCAATTGCGCGGTAGGATGGGCTGGGATTGAGCAGGGAGAGCAGCAGGTTGGGGGGATAAAATAAGCCAGACTGATTGTCGGCTAAAAAGGGTGCGCCTGCATACAAAAATGGGTTCCACAGCGGCAGTTCCCCGCTGTGGATGCTCTGTGCGGCAAAACGAGCCATCGGGTAGACAAAGGAAACAAGGTCGCCACCCCCACGCGGAATCCACGCCTGACCGCTAACCACCGGCCAGAAAAAGATGAGAACGGCCGACCCCAACCCCAATATCGCCAGCAAATCAGGCAGCCATTTTTTCTCAGTAATTACACGCATAAATATGTGTAGCCGCGCTTTCTTAGCGCGTAAACTGTCAACCAGCGCAAGGTTTAATGAACCGTCATAAATTAAATTAACGTTTGCTTCACTTGTTGCGAACAGAATCTAACTACCTTGCTGCCTCTCCAAATGTTTTTATATCTTAGTCGCCCAAACAATCAATGCCCCGGGAACAGCGACATGCTCTCCTTCAGGCGGTATCCAGCGAGAGGGCACATCCAGCGTGGTCACAATCCTTGCCCCAGATTTCTCAATGGCTTGTGTATATTTTTCCACTTCCAAATGATACAACGGGTAAGGTTGGCAACCAAAGTCTCCGATCTCCAATTGATAATCAGAACCATACCAATTTTGGAAATAAGGATGTAGATCGGTAACAATCAGATTGCCTCCTTTACGAAGGACGCGAACCAATTCTTGGCAAGGTTTGTCAAGATCGGGGTTGTGGGACAAAGCAAGGGCACAGATGACTAGGTCAAAAGAGTTGGTTTCAAACGAAAGATCTGAAATTTCTCCAGAGTGGAAATCGATATTGAGATTGTCTTGGGCAGCTTTCTGTTTGGCAACGGCCAACATTTGCTCACTGGCATCGATAGCAGTCACAATTTTGCCTTGCTTAGCTAGGTGGATGGCGTATCGTCCCGTACCTGTACAGGCATCCAGAACAGTATGGCAATTAATTGAGCGCAACAAAGAGTGAGTTGTGAGTTGCTCAATGGGAATCAAGGGGTTGGAGTCAATATCGTAAGACAGACTCCATTTATTGTACGTTTCAATTGTTTGATTATTTATCATTGAATATTTCCTTGACCAGTATTTCAAAAATTACCCACTGTCTAAATCAGGACAAAAGGGCATCTAACAATAGATTACGCAGATTTAACAGATTTCAACCATTTACCAGAGAAAAATCTGCGCCAATCTGCGGATATCCCCTAATCGCGGGTGAGTTTGCGGTAGGTGATGCGATGCGGCCGTTCTGCTTTATCACCCAAACGACGGCGGCGATCTTCTTCGTATTCGCTGTAGTTGCCAATGTGCCAATGGGCTTGACTTTCCCCTTCAAACGCCAAAATGTGGGTTGCCACGCGGTCTAAAAACCAGCGATCATGGGAAATGATAACGGCCGATCCGGCAAAACTCTCCAAGCCCAATTCCAAAGCCCGCAGCGTGTTCACGTCCAAATCATTGGTCGGCTCATCCAGCAGGAGCAAATTGCAGCCCGTTTTGAGCAATTTAGCCAACTGCAGCCGGTTGCGCTCGCCGCCAGAAAGCGTGCCAACCTTTTTCTGCTGGTCGCTGCCAGCAAAGTTAAAGCGGGAGACGTAAGCGCGAGAGTTGACCCGTCGTGACCCTAGCTGCAGCGTTTCCTCACCCTCTGAGATTTCCTGCCAAACCGTATTATCTGGATTGAGATCGTCTCGACTTTGATTGACATAAGCCATCTTCACCGTGTCACCGACCCGCAACCTGCCGCCGTCTGGCTGCTCCTCGCCAACAATCAGGCGAAACAGCGTCGTCTTGCCCGCCCCATTGGGGCCAACAATGCCCACAATCGCCCCGGGGGGCAGCTCAAAAGAGAGGTCGTCGTAGAGGAGGGTGTTGCCGTAGCTTTTGCTCAACCCGTTGGCCTCGACGACAATGTCCCCAAGGCGTGGCCCTGGCGGAATGAATATTTCGCGCTCTTCGTTGCTGCGCTCCTGGGCGTTGGAAAGCAGTTCGTTGTAGCGGCTGATTCGCGCTTTGGCTTTGCTTTGCCGCCCTTTTGGCGTCATGTTGATCCATTCCAGTTCACGCTGCAATGTTTTTTGTCGGGCAGAGACTGTTTTCTCTTCTTTCGCCAAACGGTCTTGTTTTTGCGCCAGCCAGGAGGAGTAGTTGCCTTTCCAAGGAATGCCGTAGCCGCGATCTAGCTCTAAAATCCAGCCAGCCACGTTGTCTAAAAAGTAGCGATCATGGGTGACGGCAATGACGGTGCCGGGATATTGTTTGAGATGTTTTTCTAGCCAGGCGACCGATTCGGCGTCGAGATGGTTGGTGGGTTCATCCAGCAGCAGGATGTCTGGCTGTTTGAGCAGCAGGCGGCAAAGGGCGACGCGCCGCCGCTCGCCGCCGGATAAAATGGAAACGGCCGTATCCCCCGCAGGCGTTCTTAAGGCATCCATTGCCAATTCTAGGCGGCTGTCAAGGTTCCAAGCGTCCATGTGGTCCAGCTTGTCTTGCAGCACACCCTGCTTGTCGATGAGAGCGTTCATTTCGTCATCGCTCATCGGCTCGCCAAACTTCATGTTGATTTCATCGAACTGGCGCAGGGCATCGACCACTTCTTGCGCCCCTTCTTCGACGATGTCGCGCACCGTTTTGCTGTCGTCTAGCTGGGGCTCTTGTTCTAAAAAGCCGATGGTGAATCCGGGGGAAACGGCCGTTTCCCCCACAAATTCTGTATCTACTCCTGCCATTATTCGCAGCAGGGTGCTTTTACCCGCGCCATTCAACCCTAAAACACCTATTTTGGCCCCATAAAAGTAGGAAAGGGAGATGTCGCGCAGAATTTGTTTGTTGGGCGGCACAATTTTACCCACGCCCATCATCGAATAGATGACTTTTTTATCGTCTGTTGTCATGGTTGCTCACTTTTTAATCTATTGTCTAGTCAAGAAGCGGGACACAGAGTTTCGCAGAGATTTTTGAGAGAGCCACTCTTATTTCTCCGGGGTCTTTGCATTTTCTCTGTGGGTCTCTGTGTCCCAAATTGCACTTGGATAGTTTCGTTTTTATTTTGATGAGGGCGGATTATACAACGGCCGTTTTAATACGCACCTCCATTGTTTCAACAATCGGCTAAATTCGCTATAATAAAGCTATGATCCAATCATTAGCAGAAATCAAAGCGCAGCTGCAGGCAGAAAAACCATATTTGTATGAAAAGTATGGTGTTACCGAAATTGGCGTCTTTGGTTCTTACGTGCGTGGTGAACAGTGCCCAAATAGCGACATTGATATTTTAGTAACCCTAACCGATCCACCTAAAATCAGTTTGTTGGGTTTGGTTGATTTACAATATTACCTGAGTGATTTGCTTGGTTTAGAGGTAGATGTCGCTCTGAAAAGTAATTTAAGGAAGCGAATTGGTAAACGGATTTTGAGCGAGGTTCAGCCAATATGAACGATGATTTCTTGGATTACATTGAGGATATCCTCGATGCCATGAACAAGGCTGAGATTCTGCTTGAAGGCGTGTCTTACGAGCAATTCGCGGCTGATTTTCGCATCAATTTTGCAGTTGTCAGGGCGTTAGAAATTGTTGGTGAAGCAACCAAACGATTACCGATGAGCTTACGAGATAGTTACCCAGAAATTCCCTGGCGTAATATGGCTGGTATGCGTGACCGCATCACACATGGGTATGATTCTATCAATCTGCGAATCGTTTGGGACGTGGTTAAAGTGGATAATCCTGAACTCAAACCGCAAATTCGTAAGATTCTTGAAGATTACTCTGATGAGTAACGGCCGTTCCTCTTACGCTTTTTTCCGTGCATGCCCAACAGAACAATGCCAAAGTCGCTATCAAAAGAAAATCACGAATGATACGAATAAACGAATGGCACGAATCTTTTCCAGATTTATTCGTTTCATTTGTCAATTCGTGTGATTCGTGATGAATTAACCGTCTTCACCTGACTTGAGAATAGCCTTGTCATAGACATTTGTAAGAAGATGCGATTGATTATTGTTTCAACAATCAGCTAAATTCGCTGTAATATTCACGTGGATTATTCACGAATTTGCTCATTGGCTGACAAGCGAATTATTCGGATATCAAACGATAATGAAATTAAATGGAACATCGCTTGTGGGTGACATAAATCCAACGGATTGGCATAAAATAATTATTTCCGCTGCTGGACCTATTGTAACAATTTTACAAGCTTTAATCGTTTTTCTTTTTCTAAAATCTCGGGATTGGAATAAATTTCTATATCCATTTTTATTCACAGCGTTTTATATGCGACTTTTGGCTGGATTAATGAATTTCATAAATCCCAACGATGAAGGTCGGATAGGTATATTTTTAGAAATCGGAATTTTTACTTTGCCAATAATTGTAAGCGGGCTTTTATTTATTATGGTCTATAGAATTTCAAAAAAATACAATCTGAACTGGAAATTCCAACTGGCGACAACTGTAATAGTAATGGTTGCGAGTTCGATTTTGATACTTTCCGACCAATTTTTCGGAATAAGAATATTATAAATAATTGGACAACATGGCGGAAAAACCTATACACAACTCTGTAAACTAAACAGTGAAAAAGCGTATTCCAGTTGTGAAACCCCGAATTTAACAGGTTCTTAAAGAGTAGGCTGAAATGTAAACGGCCGTTCTGCCTTTGAGGGCGCACCCGTAAGTGAAGACATCTTTATTTATCCGGTTGATAACGGCCGTTGGCTTGACGACACAACCTTCGAGATAGGATTTGACATAACATGCCTTGATCGAGAGGAGCCCAATGAACTGGCCAGGGTTTATCAATTTGATGTGGAAGGATTAACGGCCGTTCGCAGTAGAAATTTGCCACCGTAGTAATTTGAAGAGCAGCTTGAGCTTCGGCAGCTCACGACCCGCTGGAATTTCGCTGCGAGTATTGGTTATCGTTTCAACAATCGACAAAATTCGCTATAATAAAACTATGATCCAATCATTGGCAGAAATCAAAACACGGTTGCAGGCAGAAAAGCCGCATTTATATGATAAATATGGCGTCACCGAAATCGGTGTCTTTGGTTCTTACGTGCGTGGCGAACAGAGCCCCAACAGCGACATTGATATTTTGATAACGCTGACTGACCCACCCAAAATCAGTTTGTTAGAGTTGGTTGATTTACAATATTATCTCAGCGATTTGCTGGGCAAAAAAGTGGATGTTGCGATTAAAAAGAATCTCAGGAAGCGAATTGGTAAACGGATTTTGAGCGAGGTTCAACCGATATGAACAAAGAGTACGCTGAAATGTAAACGGCCGTAACGCTTACGCTATTTTAGTGACTCGATAGTTGTGATTTGAGATTCTGTCGAGTTTATGGTGTACATTTATT
>UOEU01001051.1_pt1 | contig 26618 bp, 25 predicted proteins | sample 1989311 | NCBI WGS metagenome assembly UOEU01 (sample SAMEA4712195, study PRJEB27164) | hydrothermal vent metagenome | biome: marine basaltic hydrothermal vent biome; feature: marine hydrothermal vent; material: mineral | place: Pacific Ocean | collected 2011-06-14/2011-07-23 | depth 1719 m | reverse complement strand
GGCCGTAAGTATCCACTTTACGGCACTGATTTGTAAAAATTTAGGGTAAAACTCAGGCGTTGCTTTGATAGCACGTCTGCGAGCAACTTGCCAATTTCCCCAAAAAATGAGGAAAGCAACGACGAAAAAGGCTATAAAGGAGAAAAATTGATAGCTCCAGCGGGTGAGCCAGACATTTTGGTAATTGACTTCACTAAACCAGAGCCAATCGGTATAAATGCCAACAATCCAATTAATGCTGATGAAGAGCAAAAAAATGATTCCTATAATCCATCTGCTGCGATTGCTGCCGCGAGGCTGTTGGGGACGACGAGGAATGGACGGACGATTGCCGCCGTCTCCACCTTCGCCACCATTATCACGCTTATTACCACTTTCCCAGCCAGCTTCTTCCATGGCTCTACGGAATACTTCTGGGATGTCCCAGTTATCTCGACTCATAATTCCCTTCCTAATTTACTGTGTGATGCGGACGCTTCACAAATTCTCTTGATTTTCCCACAATTTTGACTGCACATGATTAGACAGTAATAAGAATGCCCTCGTTTAGACGTTAATATTAGCATCTTGCAGCAATTGATAGATATTCTACCAGATGACAGCATAAATAATTATTATTGAGGTGTTTGCCTGTGAAAAAGATAATTTGCTAATAAAAAGAGGGTGTATTTCATTTCAGTTGAAAGCCGAGGAGGTCGCATTCTCAAATGCGACCGGAGCGGCATCTGAGGATGCCTGCTCCTCCAACTCATTTGAAACAGACCCATAAAAAGAAGCCGCTTCCTGGTAACGGGCGCACTAAAATGTTGTTAGATGCTGCAAAGTGTAGGGCAATTGACACTGATACGGGGGAACGATGATTGAATTTAGTTTTTCATCACAGCTTATCCGTATCAGTGTCCAATAAAATTTCTATCGACAAAAAACTGTTGATGTTGGTGTGTAAATGCCTAACAACATTTTCCTACTCTCTGGTAACAAAGTGTGATGCTCTATCTAATAGTAGCGGCTGCGTTACAATATTTACAAACTGGCACAACAACAATACACATTTTCGCGGGAGCGAACTATGACCAAAAAATCCGTAGGCTTTGTTTATTTAGAATGGGAATGCCCAGCCTGTGGCACGCGCAATTTAGGAACCGATAAGTTTTGCCGCAACTGTGGTGCTGTCCAGCCTAAAGATGTGAAGTTTGAGCAGGTTGTTCAGCCGGAACTAATTGAGGATGAACAGATTATTGCCCAGGCAAAGGCGGGGCCGGACATTATTTGTAGCTACTGCGGGGCAAGCAATCTGGCAACGTCTACCTATTGCAGCCAATGCGGGGCTAACCTGAGTGAAGGTACGGCTCGTGAATCTGGTGAAATCATTGGGGCGTTTCAGCAGGAGCCGGTGTCGGATATTATTTGTTCCTACTGCGGTACTTCCAATCCGAGTACTGCTTTGAACTGCTCTAACTGTGGGGCTACGTTGCCCCGCCCAAACCAACCCGCACCCCCTGAAGCTGAAAAGAAACGGCCGTCTGCCCCCATGTCTGGCACGGCACGGTTTGTGCTGTTGGCTATTGTAGGTTTATTTGTCGTCGGCTGTATTGCGCTTCTGGTGTTTTCCTCTCGCACGGAGGATGTTGTGGGTCAGGTACAGGATGTTTCTTGGGAATATTCGGTTGCGATTGAGGCATTGATTCCTGTACAAGACGAAGATTGGCGAGATCGCATCCCTGATGATGCCGAGATTTTGTCTTGTCGGGAAGAGGTGCGGCGGGTGGAGCAGCAGCCAGTTTTCAACTCTGTAGAGGTGTGTGGCGAGCCCTACACGATAGATACCGGCACGGGCATTGGGGAAGTGGTGCAAGATTGTGAGTATCAAGTGTATGATAACGTGTGTCGCTTTACGGCACTGGCTTGGCAGCAAGTTGATTTGGTGTCGTTATTTGGGGATGATTTTGCCCCAGAGTGGCCGAATCCTAGATTGGCGCAAGATCAGCGTGTGGGAGGAAGTCAGGAGTTTTATGAGGTTGTATTTAGTGTGGATGGCCGTTCCTATACTTACCTTCCCGATAATTTGAATGACTTTAGCCGTTTTGAATATGATGACCGCTGGGTTTTACAGATAAATGGCTTTGATAACATCGTTTCGCTGCAGCCGGATCGGTAATTCGGGTGGGACACAGAGAACCACGGAGAAGATACAGAGATTCACAGAGAGATAAAAGAGATACCCTCTCAAAAAATCTCTCCATATCTCAAAATCTCTGCGATACTCTGTGTCCTTTTTCTTGCAACTGTCCTATTGATTATTGGTCACTGAAGATGGATGCTAATATTTTGGCTAATGTAGCGTAGGAAAAATGTTGTGCGCCAAGAGTGTAGTTCTGTTTGGTGATGGGAACGGCCGTTTGCGGCTGTTCTAACCATTGGCGCACTGTTTGTACCGTTTCTGGCCTGATTTCCCCATCAATTTCGGCAAACTGAAAGCCCAGCGGGGCGATGTCGGCGATGTAAACGGGGTATTTGTTGACAACGGCTGGCTTTTTGAAGTAGATTGTTTCAATCAGCGCATTGCCAAAACCTTCAATGAAGCTGGGATAGGTTACCAAATCTGCATGTGGATAGCTGTCCCAGAGCGAATAAATTTTACGGACGTTTCGCCTCCCTCGCCGATCATCCACTTGGTCAGCGACATACCGTAAATCAACCCCTTTTGCTTGAGCCAACGCCTCAATTTTATGCAAATAATCCAGCCCCTCATCTCCAGCTTTATGGGTAATAATCAGCTTGGCACGCGGATCGTTAAGCTGGTGTAGTAATTCGATGGACAACTCGATGCCCTTGCGGGGAACCACCCGCGTGGGCTGCAATATGAACCAATCATCCTTTGTCAGGCCGATGGCTTGGCGAAAATCAGCGTTGAAATCGTCGATGCCTGGTGGGGATGTCCTGAAATCGAAGACGTTGGGAATGATAATGCTGCCGATTCCGCGCCGTTGCTTAAGGGCTGTTTGGGCCAGCGAATTGATAACGGCGTGGCGCAATTTGGGGAGAATGGGTGGGAAATATTGATCTAGAAATTGGCTGAGATTGTGGTGCAGGTAACGTGGGCGTTCCCAATAAAAGTCATGATTGTGGGCGAGAGCGGGTAGGCTAAATTCGGCCAAAAGCTGTGTCAGGGCTAACCCCAATGGTAGCTGCATGGGGATGGCAAAAACGTTTTGTACGACGACAAAGTCGATGGCGTACTGTTGGAGAAAGTGACGTAACGGCCGTTTCAACGCCTGCGCACGTTGTTGAATATCTGGCAAAAGGGTAGCGGCCGTTTCTTGTGCCGCAAATGCGCGATGATGCAGTTCTTGAGCCACTTTATCTTCAAAATGAAGGATCGGATCGGCTAAACCTTGGAGATGGCTGTCTAGTTCACCTGCACAAAAGAAGACATTGTGTGCCATTTGGCGCACCACATCTACCAGTTTGGCTGTTTCTAGTGAAACGCCATCGGTACCTGCAAGCCGTGTAGAAATGAATCCAATATTCATGCCGACATATCCCTGCAATTATCGTTACAAATGGGTAACTTTAGAGGGATTTCTCGCCAAAAGCGGCTCGAAATGAGAGGAAGAGGTTGCTTGTTTGGTTTGGATTGAATGAAATGCGCTCCTTTGTCATTCCGAGGTCCTCCGAGGAATCCCTGTGAACCTAAATAGCAAGAGAGTTGGGCATTTTCTGTCGGGATTGAGATGAAAGCAAAGCTAGAAATTGAAAGTTCTTGACCAGTTAGATTGATAACAATCATTTTGATTTGATCCAGGCGACCTGGTAGGGGGCGAGGTTAATTTGTTGGGAAACGGCCGTTTCCGTGAGCAAATCCATTCCTGACAACGGTAATTTAACCGTTAGCGGCTGTGCCGAAACATTGTGCAGGCAAAGCATTGTTTCCTGCTGATGGCTGCGTAAAACGGCAAAAACGGCTGGATGAAGATTGAGAACTTTTTGTGAGCCAACAGGATGGAACGCCTTTTCGGCCGTGCGTAACCGGAGCAGTTCAGAATAGCCAGAAAAAACGAGCTGCCTAACCCCTTTTTTAAGCGTCTTCTCTAATCTGTTTAGCTGCAATTTTTGTCGGTTAATGGTGCGATGTCGACCAGTTTTCTGCACCCCCGATAGCCAATTTTGTGAGCCGAACAGGCTGTGGAAATAGATACCAGGCACGCCTCGCAATGCCAGCATAATTGCCTGAGAGGCCAAAAAGCGGCGGGCGATAAGCGCATCTGATTCCGTCACTTCCGGTAAACCAAGCGCGTTCATATAGCTAATGTTGAGCTCATAAGCAGCTTGCGAACCGTCGCCATTCGCTTTGTAGGAGACGTAACCCTTCAATGCCAATACCCGCTCTGCCATTTTGTTAATCTCAGCATCGCTTAAAATGTCTCTGACTGGGGTGAGGCCAATGCCATCGTGGGAGGCGCAAAAGTTGAAGAAGGTGACGCGATCTGAAGGCAATTTGAGTGTAGCTGCCCATTGAGAAAGGCGGGTGGCATTGCCTGTGTGGAAGGTGTGCAGGGTCAGTGGCGGCAAGGAAAAGTTGTATACCATTTGGGCTTCATTACGGCCGTTGCCAAAGTAGGAAATATTGTCCTTGTGTGGAATATTGGTTTCTGTAATGATGGCTACCTGAGGAGCAACTTCGTCTAAAACTGCGCGAATAAGCTGGATGAGGCGATGGGTTTGGGGCAGGTTCAGACAGCTTGTGCCAATCTCTTTCCACATGAAACCAACGGCGTCTAGGCGTAGGATACGCGCACCTTTTGTCACATAAAAGAGCAATGTTTCTAACACGGCTAGAAACACGGACGGATTGGCATAGTTTAGGTCAATTTGGTCTGGGCTAAAGGTTGTCCAGATATGTTTGGTTCCGGCAGCGGTTTGGAAGGGTGTTAAAAGTGGGAGGGCGCGTGGGCGAAAAACGGCCGTTAAATCGGCCGTTGGGTCTACTTCAATAAAGAAATCTTGATAAGCAGGATCGCCCTGCAAATATCCTTGAAACCAATCACTTTTGGCTGAAATGTGGTTGATCACCGCATCAAACATAAGCTGAAACGGGTTGTTGAAGGCGGCAAGATGACACCAATCCCCTAGGGCAGGATCGACAGCCTGATAATCAATGACAGAAAAGCCATCGTCTGAAGAGTAGGGGTAGAAAGGGAGCAGGTGGATGGTTTGAATACGGCCGTTTACCGCCTGCCTGCAAAAGTGAGCCAACGTTTGCAGCGGGGCTTCCCCCTCTGTTTGCACTTGGTCGCCATACGTTATTAAAACGGTGTCACGATGGGAGAAAACGGCCGTTTCTGGTTCAGGTAATTGGGGACGAAACAAAACAAGCATCTGTTGAATTTTTTCATAAGTTTGCTGCCCCACAGCCTCGCCATATAAAAAGTTCAAATGCGCCAAAATAAAATCTGTCATTGTTGGACAATAGCCTCTGGAATAATGCCTTTCAGTAGAGATGGATTCGATATTTTAGCACACCTTTTTATCCTTTCACCCCTCCGGCCGATAAGCCTTCAGATAAATATTTTTCTAATGACAAAAACAGTACCATAATCGGCACCGTCATAATTGTAGAGGCTGCCATCACAACGTGTGGACGTGGCGACGGATCATTCCAAATTGTGTTGATTTTGATAGGCATTGTGAATAAATCATTATTATTCAAGAACACGAAAGCGTAAAGGAACTCATTCCAGGCAATCATCAAGGTATAAATGGCAACCGATACCAATGCGGGGATTGCCAATGGCAACGTAATCCGCCAAATCACTTCCAAACGGCTGCATCCATCAATCAACGCCGCCTGCTCAATCTCGTCAGGAATGGTGCGGAAGTAGTTGGTGAGCATGTACAACGCCACCGGCAACGTTTGTGCTAGATAAGTAAACACGAGTATGCCAAGATTGTCCTGCACATCAAACCCAATTCGATCCCCAATTCGAGCCAGCATGGAAAAGAGGGGGATGATGAGCAAGATGCCAGGAAATAGATAGACAACGAGGATCGCGTTGACCATCAAATTTTTACCCTTGAATTTCAGCCGAGCAATGGCGTAAGAACCAAAAACGGCGAGAACAATGGCAATAGCGGCCGTTGGGACCGCCACCTTGATCGTATTCAAAATGTTCACGCCAAAGTTTTGAAAACTTTCGTTTTCTGGATCAAGCAACTCTGAATAAGCCTCTAGCCGCAGCGCAGCGGGAACGTAAACGGGTTCTCGTCCACCAATCTCTGCGCGTGTCTTAAAAGAAGATGTCACCATCCAATAAAATGGAAAGAGGATGCTTACCAGGAAAAAGGTAAGTGTGATCGCAAAAATAAACCCTTGCAGGCTAAAACGTTTTGCCATTAAGTCCAAAAAGTTATTCTTTTCAGTGGTAGCTTGCATAAAACACCCCGAAATGTTATTCCCGCGAAGGCGGGAATCCATTTAGCTATTCTTCATCAATATTTCGCATGACGATGCTGACGTAAAAAGCCATGAATGTGACCAGAATTGCAAGCAAAATCATGGCGGTGGCTGCACCGCGCCCAAAGTTGAACTGTTTGAAGCTAAATTGATAGGTCAACACGGGCAAGACATTTGTGCCAAAGCCGCCCCCTGTGAGCAGGAAGATGTCGTCAAACTTGTTGAATGTCCACATCAGACGCAGCAGAAAAATGGCACCCAGTACGTAGCGCAGTTCCGGTAGGGTGACGTTCCAAAATTGCTGCCAGGTGCTAGCACCGTCTACTTTGGCCGCTTCGTACATGGTTGTATCAATGGCCTGTAGCCGCGCCAGAATCATGAGCATGGCAAAGGGAAAGTAACGCCACGCCTCAAAAATGATGACCAGAACGAGAGCCAACCCCCGTTCAGAGAGGTACGCTTGCGGCAGATCAATGACGCCTATCCTCATCAAAATGTCGTTTAGTACGCCGGAGGGGCGGGGGTCTAGCAACCAACGCCAGACAAAGGCGACGCTGACGATGGGGGCGACGTAGGGGAATAGGAAGACGGCTCGCGCCAATCCTCGACCGCGAAACGGCCGATTCAACAAAAGTGATGCCACGAGTCCGGTAAGCACGGTCAAAATAGTGGCTGTAAATGTGTAAACGATGCTGGTAACGGCCGCTCCCCAATTTTGCCACCCCTGCCACTTAAAGGCAAAATCATTGAAAACGGCGCGATAATTGTCCCATCCCACAAAAGGGGCGTTGAATACATCATTCAAATTGCCCAGCGTCACATCCCGAAAACTAATCCAAACGGAGAAAAATGCGGGAAAGAGAACCAAGCCAAAAACGATAAAAGCAGTGGGTGAGATGAGGAGCCAGGCTAGACGTGCTTCCTGTGCATCTCTTGATTTCCAGTGGCGACGAAATGTGGAAACGGCCGTTTTCTTCTTAGATAGAGCCGTCATAGAATCCCCCTTGTGGGTGATCGGTATTCGGTAATCAGTGGTCAGTAATCAGTAATCGGCGTAGTTTACCGATTACTGACTTACTGACTTACTGTTTACTCTTCACTGCGTTCAGCCAATAATGCTTCAACTTCCGCTTGCGGGAACTCAGCCGCCGTTTCAGGCGTCATTGTGCCTTCCAAAGCGATGTTGCTAACCACAACTGGAATGAGCAAACGACCTTCAATATCACCTACAACGGCACGTTCTGCCGCACCGTATTCGGGACGGAAGAGCCAGCGTTGCATCGTTTCAAACCCGTTGGCAATCTGGTTCAATGTATCTTCGGAATAGAACTCGAAGTAGTCGGAGCTGGTCGCCCAGCCGTCTACTGCGCTGCTCAATACCGGAACCTTACCAAACGGTGCCAAAGCGAGTATCTCTTGGTAGCCATCGGTCATGAAGAATTCAACCACATCTTGGGCCACTGGATCAGCCCCGTCCATAATGCCGAGGGTGACTAATTGACCGTAAGAAGCGGAGCCGTTTGGCCCAATCATTTCAGAGGCAAAGCCTGTGTTGCCAGGCAGGTTGTCAATCGTAATATCAATAGCACCGCCATCTTCTGTTCCAGAGCCATCTACCAAATCGTCCATGATGTAGGTGCTGTAGAAAAGCATACCGGATTGGTCTAGCTCATAATTTTCACGCGCACCGCGCCAATATTGTGGGCCGGGTGCTGCACATTCTTGCAGACCTGTGTAGAAAGCGAGCGCTTCAATCATTTCTGGGGTGTTCATGGTCACATTGCCATCTGCATCAAACGGCCATGCGTTGTTGGAGATAGTAATTTGTTCAAAGACCTGCGATCCGTAGTTTTGACCAGGATCGGTGCCTAAGGTGATGCCATAAAGCAGGTTGCCGCTGCCTGGTAATGCTTCACAAGCGGCCTGAATATCGTCCCAACTGATGGGTGCATTTAAGCCCACTGCTTCAAATATGTCGGTGCGATACCAGATGGCCTGAATCCAGCCGTCGAAAGGAATAGCCGCATATTGGCCGGTGGCGGGGTCGGTGACCATTGCCAATGGGCCCGCACGGAAATCGTCGAGGCCAATGCTGTTGATGGTGGCTTCGGCTGCATCTTGATCGAGGATGCCATCGGCTGCAAATGAGGCGACTCGTTCAATACCCATGCGCACGATGTCGGGCAGACGGTTGGCGGCGCGGGCTGTGGCGATACGCTGGGTGACGCCACCTTCTTCGATAGGAATGATGCGAATTTCAACCTCTGGGTTGGCTTCCATGTAGCGAGCGGCCACAGCTTCGTAGACGTCTACACGCCCTTCTTCATTGTCGGTTGTCCAAAATTCAACAACGGTTGTTTCCATTGCTTCGGCAGGAACTTCAACCTCAACTTCCACAACGCGGGTCACTTCCATCTGTTTCTGTAACGGATTCACCTTCGACCATGCGGGTGACTTCGACTTGCTCAGTTACAGTCTCCGTTTGGGTAACGACGCGAGTTACTTCAACTGTTTGTGGGCTACAAGCGGTAATCCCGATTGCAACTAGGATTAATGTTGTGAGTAAATAGGATGCCTTTTTCATATTCTTCTCCTTGAGTTGATATTTACTGGCTGGACATCTGCCTTTTGCAGTTTGTCATCTGCCAGGATGAAAAGCGGGTGAAAATAATGTTTCTTGTTTGAGAAAAGGTCTGGTCTTTTTTAATTCGTCACCTCCTTATTGCGAATCTAAAATTGACAATTTATAAGATTGAAGAGCCGCTAGAGGCTCGGATGACTAAGGTGGGGGTGAGCAAGACGTGTTGATTTTTGGGTGTACGGCCGTTTACAAGCTCAATGAGCATGGCACACGCCTGACGACCAATGTCGTAGATAGGTTGGCGAATGGTGGTTAATGGTGGATTGACGTAAGCTGCTGAGGGGATGTCGTCGAAGCCGACAACTGCAATATCTTGGCCTACGGTGAGCCCTTCTCGCTGAATTTGATTGATGGCACCCATTGCCATGAGATCGTTGCCACAAACAACGGCCGTTACCTGTGATGGTATGGTTAGTAGCTGCTTCATCGCTTCTACCCCACTTTTTTGCGTCAAATCCCCTTCCACAATCCAATCTGATATGACGGGTAGCTGGTTGGCAGCCATTGTTGCCTGATACCCTTGCAAACGATAGCGGCTAAACATCAGTCCGGCTGGCGGCGTCATAAAGCCAATGCGTCGATGGCCTAAATCTGCTAGATGCTGCACCAATAGCTGCATGCCGGTGATCCCGTCCTCATCAATAAATGGATATTCAAACGGCATGTCGGCACGTCCAAAAACAACAAACGGAAAGTTGTTGGTGTGCAGGTGATGAATACGAGAATCATCTTCCCGAGTACGAATCACGATGAGGCCATCGACCCAACCCCGTTGGGTGGCGCGACGATAAGCCTGCTTTTCTTCTTTGCTTTCTGGGGCATGGGTGGAAACGAGCAGATCATACTCTTGTTCGGCGGCTTCGTTGCCAATGCCAGCAATAAATTCGCTGAAAAAGGGGTCGGAAAAGCGGGGGCCAAAGGTGGGCATAATAAAGCCAAGGGTGTCGGTGCGCTGCTTTTGCAGGCGGCGGGCGATGAGGTTGGGCTGGTAGCCTAGGGCATCGGCCGTTTCCTGAATGCGCTGGCGTGTTTCGGCGGCAACATCGTCGTACCCTGCCAATCCACGGGAAACGGTGGTTATTGAAATGCCTAATTCTTGGGCAATATTCTTAAGGGTTGCGGCCATTTCTCTCTTCCTCTGTTTATGGGAACCCGTTATCCAAAACGTTTTGGATAGCTAAAATTCTAATCCAAAACGTTTTGGATGTCAATATTTTGCCAAACTAGGATGCGCAGACTTTTTGTTGATAGGGATGAAGATTACAAAGGTCTGAGAGACTTTTGTAATCTGGTGCATCAACTTTAGCTAGGAATAGGGGGAAAAAGTGGTCTGTGAAACGGCCGTTTCACAGACCAAAAAGTTTATAAGAGGTGTGTCTGTATGTTTACTATCTAATCATCATCCAACGAATCAATCAAATCCAGCATATCCAGCGTAGGGGGAATATCCCGCATGTTGTGACCATAATGAATAAAGCGAGCAACCCCTGCTTTATCTACCAATACCTGGGCCGGCATTCGTCCAAATTTGAACAGCTTTATTTGTTGACCATACAGCTTTAGAACGGTGTGCTTGGGATCGGGTAGGCCGATGAAAGGGAGATGATGCTCGTTAAAATAGTTTGAAAATGCTTGCGTATCTTCTGGACCAATGACGATAACGACCGTATCCCGATCTACAAATTCATCATAATCTTGGCGCAACTGCGCCATATGCGCTTGGCAAAATGGTCAGAAAAAGCCCCTGTTAAACATGAGCAAAACATGCTGCTTTTCCTTGAATTGGGACAATGTTACCTCATCACCGTGGTAATCTGGCAAGGTGAAATTGGGTGCTGGACTGTTTATTTCTACTTGAGCCATACGTATAAAAATCTCCTGTGTAATTATTGTAGAGACGTTGCATTGCAACGTCTCTACGATTTTTGCCAATCGGCACCATCATAATAACGTGTACCGCGATGCCCTTTGCGTGGGACGGGTTGACTGAAACGTTCCCCAGGGCAAGCAACCATGATGAGGGTGCGCGGCTTGCCAGAGTCTGGATTGAGTGCCCCGCCAATTAGCTCTGTAATTTTTAGCCGCCCAATTAGCTGATCGCCAAAAATAGTGTAGACGTAATCGCCGACGTTTAGTTTGGATGGTTTGCCCGCCATGTGGAATTCAAATTCTGTTAATGATCCATTATACAAGCTGTCTGCCCCTGCTTGCCCGCGCTTGGCTGGAATGGTTTTGGTGATTCCAAAGCTCATCTTGATGCTCCTTTTTGTAGTTTTGTTTCATATTTCTTACCTATCAAGTAGACATTATTGGAAATAACATTATGTTAATAATTGGACACTGATACTTCGGCTACGCTCAGCACAAGCTTTCACAGATAAACAGTGATTTTTGCACCTTTATCAGCGTTCACCTGTGTTTATCAGTGTCCAAAAAAAGCACTTCTTATTTCCGATAAGGTCTAGTATATGTCAGTTGCCGAATGACTTCAATTTGCATCATTGCTTACAATTCCGGCTCTTTGGGATTTCGTGGGGTGAACCCCATATTTGGATTTGGAGTGGAGGCTTCAGCCGGGTCTCGCGGACATGTTCCGGCTAAAGCCTCCACTCCTCCCTGAGTTCCTAAAGAGCCACAATTCCCTTAACAAACGGTGAAATTAGTAAATTTCTCTTGAAAGACCCCATCCATACTTACAGCGACATAAAATCTGGTAGTTTTTGGCAATAAGTTAAGATTGATTAGGGAAAATCTGTTGGGTTTGCGTGAGTCCTTGTATTGTTAAGCTGTTGGCGTCATTTTTTAATTGAATTCTTCACGCCAAAATAGGTGAAGTAACGGTATACTGAAAGCATCATGAATGAAAATATCTCGAACAACGGCCGTTTCTATTATCGTTGGGAATGGCAACTACAGTCTGAACCAGAAGCGTTTTGGCCTTTTTTTGCCGATACAAATAAATTGAACCGAGACACGGGTGTGTTTCCTGTGGAAGAGCTGCCGCTGCGCCCAGATGAGCAGATTGTAAACGGCCGTCGTCGTCTAAAGTTCCGCTTACCACTGCCCATCATTTGGCAAGAAGAGCCGTTTGAATGGGTCGCTCCGCATGAATATGGCGTTTTGCGCCAATATGAAAATGGCCCCCTGCTTTCCATGCGGGTGTTAGCCACCATCACACCTCGCCCAGAGGGTGGGGCAACGCTTCTGTATGAAACTTGGGCAGAGCCTCGCAACCTTATTGGTCGGCTGGCACTTCCTATTGCTTTAGGCATCATTGCGCCGCACCGCTTTGGCAGAGCCGTCAAGGCATATGATGCGGTTGCTGCGGTTGATGCTGCGCCGCCCAAATTAAAACGGCCGTCTCGCCTTGTCCCTTATGCAGAAGGTCGCCTGCAAACGATGGCAGCCCAGCTAAAAGAGCAGGCACATTCAGAGACGCTGGTGGATCGATTGCTGAAAGAGGTTCGGGAGGGAGATGATTTAGCTTTGGCACGATTACGGCCGTATGCCATCGCGGATCGTTGGGGTGTGCCTCGACGCGAACTTCTCGAACTTTTCTTGTCTGCTACCCGTGTTGGCTTATTAGACTTTCAATGGGAAGTTCTCTGCCCATTGTGTCGCGGCGCGTTTGACCGCGTACAAAATCATTTGTCCGACGTGTCTACCACCGCCCACTGCCACACCTGCCATATTGATTTCAAAGCCGATACAGAACATTCTATTGAATTAACCTTTGCCCCCAATCCCTCAATCCGGCTGGTCGAGCGGATGGCATTTTGCGTAGCTGGCCCACAGCAAACGCCCCATGTGACTGCCCAAATATTGTTGCCTCCTGGCGAACGGCGCACCATTTCCCCTCAATTAAGCGTTGGTCGGTATCGCGCTCGAACAATGTCGCTTGCCGATGAGCAATATTTTCGCGTAGCAGAGCGAGGGGCAGATCATGCAACAATTACGTTGCGTGAAGACGGTTGGGGCAATGTTGAAGAGCTGCTAGATGAAACGGCAACTTTTGAACTGCACAATCAAACGGATCAGGAACAACTATTTTTTTTGGAAGAGATGGCCTGGAGCGATCAGTCAGTAACGGCCGCTGAGGTGCTTGTTTTGCAATGCTTCCGTGACCTGTTTGCTCAGGAAACCTTATCGCCTGGGGAACAGTTTTCTGTGGGTAGTTTGACCGTGTTATTTACCGATTTGCGTGACTCTACCCGTCTGTATCGGGAAATTGGAGATGCACCTGCGTTTGGCTTGGTGCGCAATCATTTTGATGTGCTGCGCGACGCTATCGCTGCCGAAAATGGGGCGATTGTTAAAACGATTGGGGATGCGGTCATGGCTGTATTTGTTCGTCCAGTTGCCGCCTTGCGGGCTATTAAAGAGGCGCAGAAAATCTTGGCAAATCCACCCGACGGAGAACGGCCGTTACAGATCAAAGCTGCTATCCATGCGGGACACTCTATTGCTGTAACCCTCAATGAGCGGCTCGACTATTTTGGCACAAACATCAATATCGCTGCCCGTTTAGAAAAATTTTCTAAGGGAGACGACATGGTTCTCTCTGATTTTGTCTATTGTGACCCAGAAGTTCAGGAATTCCTTGCCGATCAGGCGACTGAGTTACAAGCAGTCCCTTTTCAAACCGAGCTAAAAGGGTTTGATGACGAATGTTTTAATTTATGGCGAATCTTGCCTCAGGCCACTTACTTAAATGAGCCGTCAAGAATAGAAACGTAAATGGCCACCGAGTAGCTACCCTCTCTCGACCGGAAAGCGTTCAATATCTTCGCCAAATCACGAGGTATTAAAGCTGGGTTGCGTGTTATGCACGCTCCCCAATTGAGAAATCGTAGCAAAAATCTCGCCCGTTAAAATTGGGTCTGGTGTTACTGTGGTCTCCTTGACGTTCATGAAATCTTCCAAGCCCCAATCTAGTAAATAACTCCCAAAAAATTGTTGTAAATGATCTGCTTTGATAGCCTGCTTGTGGCTTTTCTGTCAGAGAAAACGGCCGTTTCCTTGCTACTATTCCCTAGCGATTTCTTTCAAATCTCAAAAATTCACACCCAATTAACAACATCTTTGCGATTAAATAGTACTCTGGTACTAAATTGGAGATATGTTGTGCCTAAAAAGCGAGGAGAAATAAGATGAACACAGTTTGGGCACACCGCTGGAATGCACTGGATAGCCAGATGCAAGAGATGATAAATAGATACGGCAATCTGCTACAGCCCGCCATCAAAAACAGCCTGCACGCCCTTACAGGCAGCTTGCAGGCGTTTGGGCAGGATCAATTTACCTTCTTCCAAGATGGGTTTGATTCTGGGCAGCTACTTCCCTCCATGTACCTGCCGCAGGAGCATGTCTTACGCGCCACGCTTGATCAGGTTGCCTTTGATATGAACATCATTCAACGTATTGCCTGCCAACGGCAGGAAGCAGCGTTGCAAAGTACGCTGGATAAAGCGGACAAGTTGGCGCAACTGGCACTCAATGTTGCCGTAGACAATGGTCTGTTGCCCAAATGCACCGTCCTCACCTACTTCAACAAATCAGTTAACATTCGCCTGATTCCTTATGCACCTGTCGCCCTCATTGGCATACCCTTTTCGACTACCGAGGCAGATAGTGACCTGTTGGCGATTCCCCATGAGGTAGGGCATTACGTCTACCATCACGCCCCAGGGCTGGCGGCACAGCTTCATGCCCGCATCCCGCTCTACCCAGATTGGATCAATCAATGGATTGAAGAGATTTTTGCTGATGTTTACGGCGCATTGGTTGCTGGCCCAATCATTGGCCTGAGTTTTCAGGATATTTTGCTGGACAATGCTCAAAAGAAGTTTGTGGCTGATGATGGGGTGCATCCGCCCGATGCAATACGGCCGTTTGGCTATAGTCATTCATTAGATCAACTGGGTTATACTCAAGCTGCGGCCGCCTTAGATGCGCGTTGGGCAGAAAAGCTCACCCAGCGGCACTATCCCACCGAGTTTGTGCCGCACAACAGCACAGCCGTTGCAACCTTTGCCCAAGCGAGAGAACTTGTTGAGCAAACGGCCGTTATCTTCCTCAACTACCTACAGCAAGAGTGCCAAGTTACCCAACCTGCTCCATGGTCAGTCGATACGGCCGACTTAAGCAGCCTCTACAGCGATTTTGCCACTTGGCTCACCCATCCCATCAACGTCGATATCTATCAGCTAAAATCTCTTGGAAACGATATTGGGTTGGTGTTGGGTAACGGACAGCCGCAAAACGTGCGACCAAAAGGTAGCACACAAACTTGGCGCGACTGGATCAAAGCCCAAAGCCGCCAAAACCCCAATACACCGCTACCCGCCCAAGCCTGGGAACCCGTCTTCACCGCCGGACACTGGCCCATCAAAGGGCCAGAAAGCAACTCTAACAGCGGTTTGTAGAACAAGTTACCTTCTTGCCTTACAATTGCAGCCAGCAAGGTGTCATATTTAGATAAATGAGAGAGGCTACGCTGTAAGGCAGAAGGTGTGCTGATGACAAAATTATTAGTGGCAACGCATAATCAGGGCAAAGTGGTGGAGTTTGCCGAAATGCTAACCGATATGGCAATTGAGTGGTTGAGCCTAGATGATGTGGGCGTAACGCAAGATGTTGAGGAAACGGGCAGCACATTTCGAGAAAATAGCCTGTTGAAGGCACAAGCGTATGCTGCCGAAACAGGGTTGCTAACGTTGGCAGATGATTCCGGGCTGGAGGTAGATGCGCTGATGGGTGCGCCAGGGGTTTTCACGGCGCGATATGGTGGTGTGGGTCTAACGGCCGTTCAGCGGTACAAAAAACTGCTGGCCGACATCAAAAATGTGCCAATGGCACAGCGAACAGCACGTTTTCGCTGTGCCATTGTGCTGTCGGCTCCCGACGGCACCATTTTAGGGGAGTCTGAAGGGGTATGTGAAGGGGTGATTGCCCTAGAGGCGGCTGGAGGGGGCGGCTTCGGTTATGATCCTATCTTTTTTGTGCCGCAGCTTCAAAAAACGTTGGCACAAATTCCAGCAAAGCAAAAGCATAAAATTAGCCATCGGGGGCAAGCTGTTCGCCAGATTGAACCCCTCCTGCGATCAATCCTAAAAAACCAAGAGAGCTAGACTATTTGCCAGAAGTTGGCTGTAAATTGGGTTACTATGTCAATGTGCCGCTACTCAACAATGATTATGTAGCCACATTTTCGTTGTTACTGCTGGATGATTCATAGCAAACGGCCGTTATTTTTGCCATACTATATTTATCTTAGCAATTAGCTTACTTAAGTTGTAGAGGAGCAATAAAATGAAAGCGGTTTTAGTGGTTGATGATAATACGGCCGTGCGCATGGTACTCACTGATTTTTTAACAATGGCTTACCCAACAGCGCGGGTGCTTCAGGCAGAAAATGGGGCAGATGGCTTGGCATTGGCTCAGGCAGAGCATCCTGATGTGGTGCTGCTGGATGCTGAAATGCCTGTTTTAGATGGCTTGGCAACTGCCAAGCAAATGCGCCAAACAGAAGCGACAAAATCAATTCCAATTATTGCCATTTCTAGCGGCTCTAGCAACAATGAGCTTGTCACTGGGCTACGCCGATTAGCAAATAGCTCTTTGCCCAAACCTTTTACGGCAGATGAACTGGTGCAAACGGTGGCTGGCGTTTTGGCTCAACAATCTATTGTGCTTGCTTATTAAGCCAACGGGGCGAGGTTTTTTGAAACGGCCGTATTCCTTTTGGAATGCGGCTTTTTTATTGCCAATTAGACCAATGTCTCAAGAAAATTTGTTATTTGTGTAGCAACGAGTGCGGGGAATTCCAGAGCCATCATGTGGCCCCCATTTTCAATGAGCGCAAACGTTGCTTGGGGAAGGGCATCTGCTAGAAAGCGACCAAATTTAGGCGGCGTCATCTGGTCGGCACTGCCGCTGATGACCAGCGTTGGTACGGTAAGCTCCGGCAAGCGTGAACGCACATCGAACTGATTACAGGCTAAAAAATCGTCAAGCACAACTTCAGACGGACATTCAAGCATATTTTGGCGACTTACCTTGATCAACGCTTGGTTTTGCTCGGTTCCCCAATAATATTGGTTTAATAAATTGACTGCTTTTGCATAATCTGACTGGATTGTTTCTAAAATGGTGTCAGAAACGCGCAATTTAGCACCCGTTCCTAGCAAAATCAGGCCAGCGATTGCTGGCGACTCCATCAAGCCAACCATTTGAGCAATGGCGCCACCCATTGAATGTCCCGCGACCACAACCTGTTGCAATCCTAATTTTGTAATGAAATCGAGTACATCCCTAGCATATGATTCAATATTGTTGTAGCTAGATGGGTCAGAACGGCCGTGTCCGGCTAAATCTATGGCGTAAACGGCCGTTTTGGGCAAACGACGCAGCTGTTCAGGCCAAACCAGATGCGAACCACCCGCTCCATGTATCAGCAAAAGCGTGTAGCGAGCATCTTTCGGCTGTTGCAAAGCGTAAAAAAGGCGCGTGTGGGGCAGATTTATCATCGGCATAAGCCAAAGTGTACCGAGTGTCGCGTGGCAGGACAAGCGAGCGAGGAAGTGAGCCACAGGTGAGCATTCAATTCCCCAATTTGTTCAACAGCAGACTGCCCGTTAAAATCCGCGTCAAGATATTGCTGTCATACCTGCGAAGGCAGGTATCCACTCTTATGGGCGGGCACAAGGCCTACCCCGTATATGATGAAAAGGGAAGCGACTGGAGATGGAAAAATTTGTAATTGAAGGGGGGCATCCCCTAAGTGGGACGGTGAGAGTAAGCGGCAATAAAAATGCAGCACTCAAGCTGCTTCCTGCTTGCTTGCTCAGCGACCAGCCCATTGAACTGCATAACATTCCCCACATCCAAGACGTTATTTTCACCCTAGATTTATTGGCAGATTTAGGTGTCTCTGTGACGAATTTAGGAGGCGGCAGTTGGCGAATTCATGCCGCCAATATTAACAAAACAGAGCTAGACGCCACGTTGGCAAGCCGAATTCGGGCATCATTTGTCTTTTCTGGGCCAATGTTGGCACGAATGGGGCAGGTGACGCTGCCCATGCCTGGGGGTGATGTGATTGGCGGACGGCCGTTAGACACCCACATTCGGGCATTGGAAGCGTTGGGAACTGCCGTTGAAATGAAAGAGCGCGGACTGTTTCACATGAATGCCGATCCGCTCAAGGGGGCTGGCTATCTGCTGCTGCCAGAAGCAAGCGTCACCGCCACAGAAAACAGCGTTATGGCCGCCGTATTAGCCAAGGGTGAAACTGTTATCGACAATGCCGCTTGTGAGCCACACGTCCGCGATCTATGCCGCTTTTTGAACAGCCTAGGAGCAAAAATAGAAGGCATTGGCAGCAATCGGCTTGCTATTCAGGGCGTGGATCGCTTGGGTGGTGGTGAATTCCGTATTGGCTCCGATTTTATGGAGGTGGGCAGCTTTATTGGCGCAGCGGCCGTTACCGGCAGCGAGATTCGCATTCAGGATGCCCAACCAGAAAATTTGGGCATGATACGAATTGTCTATGAAAAATTAGGCATCCATTGGCGAGATGATGGGAATGATATTGTTGTGCCTGCGAACCAGTCGATGCAAATTCAGCAAGCATTGGGTGGGCGCGTTTTAGAAATCAAGCCAATGCCTTGGCCTGGCTTCCCACCAGACCTGATGAGCATTGCCGTTGTCGTAGCCACCCAATCGGTAGGCTCTATTTTGCTGCATGATTGGATGTATGAAAGTCGCTTCTTTTTTGTGGATAATTTAACGTTTATGGGTGCACGTATTGTCTTGTGCGATCCGCATCGCGTGATGATTTTGGGTAAAAGCCAACTCACTGCCAGCCCTCATGGTGTACCTAGCCCAGATATTCGCGCTGGGATGGCGATGATTTTGGCCGCTTTGTGTGCCAAAGGGGTCAGCACAATCCACAATATTCAGCAAATTGATCGTGGTTATGAACGTATTGAGGAGAAACTACAGGGATTGGGCGCACATATTCGGCGGGTTTCGTAACGTTTGGAAACTTTTTGTGAGATTGATCGTTTATTTGACCAAATTTATTTGACCAACACCTACGGCTTGGGTATAATTTTTCGTCGTTTAGTAGATGTTAAAATGCCGTTTTTTATGCTGTACACAAGTGTGTGAAGGAAAACGGCCGTAAAAATAAAGTCGATACCAAGTTCAGGGCTACAAGCCCTGATTTTTTAGGAGAACACCATATGCCAAAGCGTACTTATCAGCCAAAAATCCGTCGTCGGAAGCGTGTCCATGGGTTTCGTCAACGTATGCAAACCAAAGGCGGTCGTAAAGTTTTGAAGAACCGCCGTGCTAAAGGGCGTCATCTACTCTCAGTCAAAATGAATAATCATGTCAAACGGATCAATTGGAATGGTTCTTCAGCAACTGCCTATCGTTCTGTGAAGCGTTTTGGTGGGGGGAAATAGAGCCGCACTTGTTTGATGTATGCTGCCACAACCACATCGTCTAAGACGTTCCGCCGATTTAGCCATTGTACAAAGAGAGGGGCGTCGTTGGCGTCATCCGCTCTGTATTCTTTTGGTTAGACGGGGAAGCAGTCCAGTGAGCAGATTTGCTTTTGTGGCGAGTCGGCGTGTGGGGAATGCAGTGGTGCGGAATCGGGTTAAACGTTTGCTGCGTGAAGCAGTTCGTTGTCACTTAGACGACATTGAACTAGGTTGGGATTGTATCTGGATTGCGCGGCCGCGACTGTCTCGGGCATCTTTTGCTGAGGTGGAAACGGCCGTTTTGCAGTTATTAAGACAGTCGAAACTTTTAACTGTTTCTGAGCGTACAGAAAAAAAGATGTAAGCTTTTTTGTGTGTTTATACCTTTACCTTTAACAAATTACTCTTATTCTTATGAAGAAAATAGCTTTATTACTTATCCGTTTGTATCAGCGCACAATTTCTAGGGTCACACCTCCAAGCTGCCGTTTTCATCCAAGCTGTTCTCATTATGGATATGAAGCTATTGAAAAACATGGCTTTAGCAAAGGTGGCTGGCTGGCTCTCAAGCGAATTGGACGATGTCATCCATTCAACCCAGGCGGCTATGATCCAGTTCCGTGACAAGCGGATAATTTACCTAAATATTATAAGGCAACCTGTGGGGTTGCTTTTGCGGAGGCACTCTTTGTTCATTGCAAAACGGCCGTTTTCTCGGCTCATTATTCTTATACTATTTTTGGCGGCATTTGTCTTGACGTCATGCGTTGGGGGGGGGAATGCGGCCAATTGGCCTGGTTTGTCAACAGATGGCGAAAATTTATATGTCGCTTACGGATCGGGCGTGTTTGCTATTGAGGCAGAATCACAAAAACCACTTTGGTCTTACAGCACAGAAAATGCAACACTCTTCTTTTACGCACCACCTTCAGTAGAAAACGGCCGTGCTGTTTTGGGTGATTTTGGAGCTCCCGAGGGGATGTTTTCTCCACAAACAGTCGTCTCAATTTATGGTTTAGACGTTAGCGATAATGCTGTGCAGACATTGTGGACAAGAAGCGATTTAGCTTCAGATCGTATTGTGGCAGCACCCTTGCAAATTGATGGCGTCGCCTACATTGCAACGGCGGATAATTTGCTGTTGGCACTTGATGCTGAAACTGGCGAAGAACTTTGGCGGTTTACAGCTGAGTTTTCCATCTGGGCAACACCTACCTATCATGACGGCACACTGTTTATTGCCTCACTTGACCGCAACTTGTACGCGATTGATCTTGCCGACGGCAGCGAAAAATGGTCTATTGAATTTGGTGGAGCGATGTCGGCACAGCCAGTCGTAAACCCAGATAAAAATTTAGTGTATGCTGCCAGCTATGATCGGGAACTGCACGCCGTAGATATGGATAGTGGCGAGGAAATGTGGTCTGTGCCAGCAACTGATTGGCTGTGGAGTGCGCCTGCATTGGTAGACAACGTCCTTTACTTTGGTGACAGCAGCGGCAACCTGTTTGCCGTCGATGCTGCTAATGGTAACGTTTTGTGGCAAAGTGGCGTACACAGCATGAATGTTGTTGCGGGTATTATACAAAACCCACCGCTAGAAATAAAAGGTGCTATTCAGGCTAGTCCGGTTGTCAATGAAGGCGTTGTTTATTTTGTGTCGCTAGGTAATGAAGAAAGTGAGGAAGGCCTTCTTGTAGCAATAAATGCTGCTACAGGGGATGAGTTGTGGCAAACAACAACGCCTGTGCCACTGTTTTCTACCCCTGTTATTATTGGAGATGTAATCATTGTAGCGATGCAAAATGATGCTGGCATTTTGCAAGCGTATGAATTAGAAACCGGCGATTTAGCTTGGAGCTATAATCCACCAGAATCATAACCTGCCATCAATTGCAAGAGTAGATTTACGAAGAAGCGGGTATGTGCCTAACAAGTTGGTGCAACCCATTACACAGGACTTAATCACCTTATGTGGGATTTATTGATCATCAACCCAATCACCTATGCCTTGTTGTGGCTTTACGGCACTTTAGGTAATAACTTTATCTTGGCGTTAGCCATTTTTACTGTTCTTACCCGTATTCTTATGCTGCCACTAAACCTAAAGCAGCAGCGCAGCATGGCTAAAACGCAGGAAATGCAGCCGCAAATCAAGGCTATTCAGACTAAATATAAAGATAATCCACAAAAAATGCAGGAAGAGTTCAAGCGCATTAACTACAATCCGGCGGAGAGTCTAACTGGCTGCTTGCCTATGCTGGCAACGATGCCTATTTTATTTGGTTTGTTTCAGGTTTTGAGCTTTGTTTTAGGCTCTACGCCGCAGACGCTGTTTGAATTGACGCAGCGTGTGCCTAGTATCGATTTGACCAGCCTGCTGCCTATTGATAGTAGTTTTCTTTGGTTAAATTTGGGTCAACCTGATCCGCTTTATATTTTGCCTATTTTGGTATTTGTTACGATGTTTGTGCAAACTAAATTTACGTCCCCAGCTACAGGCAAAAAGGATGATGATAAAGGTAGTAAAAATAGTAAGAAGGGGAAAGAGAAAGATAAGCCGGATGATCCGGCGGCTGCAATGACGAAGTCTATGCAGTACACGATGCCAATTATGTTTGGCTTCTTTTCGCTATCATTTCAGTCGGGCTTGTCAATCTATTTTGTCTTGTCCAATTTAATTGGGATTGCCCAAGGTTTATATACGCGCCGAGTGATGGCAGCAGAAAAAGAAGTATTGGCGCAGCAAAAAGGGCTTAAGGCAATGGGCATGACGGGGAATGCTGATATTCCTAAACCAGAGATGCCTAAAAATAAAGCAATGTCGGGCAATAACAAAAATGGTAAAGTAACATCTGGCAAGTCGAAGCGAAACCAAAATCAATCGAAGCGGAAGCGTCGGTCAGCGAAACGGTAGAGGGAAGGTATGAGTAATAAAGTTGAAGTTGAGGTTCGGGCGGCGGATGTTGAGGCTGCCATTGAGGAAGGGCTTAAAAAGATTGGCTTGAGTCGGTCAGATGTCATTATTGATGTTATTGATGAAGGGAGCCGTGGCCTGCTAGGGATTGGCAGCAGGGATGCTGTGGTGCGTTTGGTGGGCTTGTCGGTGACGAGACCGCCGCGTCAGCCTAAAGCAGCCCCTAAACCTAAAACGGCCGTTTCCCCACGTAAAGAGCGCAAGCCTAAAGAACGTAAACCAGCGCCTCCTAAAAAGCGAGTTGCTAATGATGTTGTTCCAGACGTTATTGAAGCAGACCCTGAAGAGAAAACGGTGGCTTTTGAAATGCTGGAAACATTGTTAGCAAAAATGAATGTAACGGCCGTTCTTGACGCTTCTGTGTCTGAGCCAGATGACATGACGGGTCAAAAGGTGCACGTTTTTGACGTGACTGGCGAAGATTTGGGCGTTTTGATTGGCCCGCGTGGTGAAACGTTAAACGCAATTCAATATATTATGCGGCTGATGGTGGCTAACCAAATAGAAAAACGGGCCTCTTTTGTTATTGATGTTGAAGGGTATCGCAAGCGTCGAGAGCAAGCGTTGACCCGTTTAGCTGAAAGGATGGCGAAGAAGGTTGTAAGCCGCAACCGTTCAGTAAGTTTGGAGCCAATGCCGCCGCACGAGCGACGTATTATTCATATGTCGTTGCGAAGTAGTGACGATGTTTATACGCAAAGCAGTGGGGAAGGGCCACGCCGTAAAGTGCAAATCTTGCCGAGGTAAGGGTATTAGCCACAGAGAATAAAGAGATTTTTTGAGAGATAAAATAAAAAGGCCAGAGAAATCCTCTGGCCTTTTTTGATCAAGTTTGAGTTGAACGAACCTGTTCGTTATGACTCTGTAACGGTGACGTTGGTCATCTTGTCGCCTTGGCGAATGCTGTTGACCACATCCATGCTGCTGGTGACTTTGCCAAAAACGGTGTGACGGCCGTCCAGATGGGGCTGCGGCGAATGGGTGACGAAAAATTGGGAGCCATTGGTGCCGGGGCCCGCGTTTGCCATCGACAAATAGCCCGTGCCGTGCTTGTGTGGATTGCCTGTAAACTCATCTTGAAAACGGTAGCCGGGGCCGCCGCTCCCGGTGCCAGTAGGGTCGCCGCCCTGAATAACGAAGTTGCTGATGACGCGGTGAAAGGAAACGCCGTTGTAAAATCCTTCGCGTGCCAAGAAGACAAAATTATTAACGGTGATGGGGGCGTGTTCAGCAAACATCTCGATTTCGATGGTGCCTTTGTTGGTTTCCATTGTTACCGCATAGCTTTTTTTGGGATCAATTTGCATTTCTGGCGGGGATTGCCATTGTTTAGTCATTAAAAATTCTCCTGAAAAGTAAAAATGGGTCTTCGCTAAATAATGTGCTTGACAGGTTTTTTATCAAAGATTACGCAGATTTAACAGATTTTTATCTGCGTAATCTGCGAAATCTTTGATGATTTTCAAAAAAGCACACTAATTGTTGAAGAGCCGTAAAAATTTGTCCGACCATGTTACTATCGGAGCATGTCTTGATTGAATTATAACATCAATTGGTCAGATGTAATATTGTAAACGACGTTGATGTTCATTATAATGACGATCTATCCGCATACCATAACTGTTAACTTAAGAAAGTTATCCCGTGCTGTCGTTCCCGCGGAGGCGGGAATCCACTCTGTTGATGAAGATGGATACCTGCCTTCGCAGGTATGACAAATCGTTAAGTTAACACTTATGATCCGCATACTTATGGGGATAAAATTATGAAGACAATCCAAATGACAATTAATGAAGTATTGTTACAGTAGGTTGATCAAACTGTTCAAGATTTGCAAACGACGCGGTCTGCATTTATTCGTTTGGATGGAGGGTATTTTGTGAAAACATTACTCATTTTGCGCCATGCTAAATCAGACTGGGGCGACAGCCAACTTTCTGACCATGAACGGCCGTTAAACGGCCGAGGCAGCTATGATGCGCCCCGCATGGGTGCATGGCTCAAACAGCAGGGCATGGTTCCTGAGCTGATCATCAGCTCAACGGCCGTTCGGGCCTTAACAACGGCCGAACTGGTAGCGCAAGGGTGTGATTTTGAGGGGGAACTGCGCCTAACAAACGATCTCTATTTGGCGGGACCGCCAACTTATATCGACATACTTAGCCAGTTGACAAACGACAGTGAGCGGGTAATGGTGGTGGGGCATAATCCTGGGATGGAGACATTACTTTCTTTGCTTACGGGCAAAGATCGCAGGATGACGACTGCAAACGTGGCGGTGGTTGAACTACCAATTGACTCTTGGCGGGAGCTGACGCTGTTTAGTGACGGCCGTTTGGCTCATTTTTGGCGACCCAAAGATTTACCAACCTAAAGGCGTTTGCTAGGCAAGCGGGGCTTGGCAGAAACGGCCGTTCCGTTCGTTCCACTTTGTTTTGGCTGCGCTGCGTGCAGCTTGCTGACGCTTTTATGCTGCGCTGTCCATAAACCCACCAGCCCAATCTTGAGCTCATAGAGCGTGTTTGTGCCAACGGTCACTTCCCGCATAATTTCTCGCTGCACAAGCTGGTTCAAAGCGGCCGTAATCTCCGTGGGGGGTAGCTGAATGCCAAATGGCTGCAAAAAATCGACAATATCTTCTGGATGGATGGCTAATTCACGGTTTGTCATGTGAGAAACGGCCGTAAGCACCGCCCGTTCTGCATGGCTCGAACGCTGCCACAGGTAAGCAAAATGCACCTCGCCTAGGCTCAACATCTCATCCAACGCCGCATTGACGTCTGAAATGGTTACATACCCCGTGCGCTCTGCATTGGCTCGTTTGACCAGCGTGTAGCAGACAAGCTGGACAAAATAAGGGTGGCTCGCCGTTACGCGCAAAATTTTGTCGATGGCTAAATCATCATAAATCAGATCGGGGGCAACCGGTTCCGTGATCAGCTGAATTGCTGCCTCCTCACTGAGGTAAGTAAAGCGTTCATAAAGCGCAATATTGAACAAAACTGACCAATAATCAGCACTCATCTCTTCTAAACGGCGCGTTCCCACAAAAATAAAGCTCAAGCCCTCGCTATGCTGCATGAGGTGGCGCATGAAGCTGAAAAATGTGGGTGGCAAAATGCCATCCTGGACTAGATTTTCAAACGCTTCAAACTCATCAAAAACCAGCAGTAAGGTTGTATTAGCGGGCAGCAAGGCTTTTACTGCTGGAATAAATTTGCGCTGAAACTGACCTGTTGGGTCAACCTGCCACACATCTGGGGGAGGCACATCAATTTGTATATCCCGTGCCCCCAAAGCGTCAGAAAGCAGCCAAGCAAGGTCATGGAACAAAGCACCCATGCCTGGTGACACGCCCAGCGACTGGCAATCGATGTATATTGGCAGCAGATCGTCGGGCAAATGTTGCCCCAGCCGCAGCAGGGTCGATGTTTTGCCCGTGCGTCGCTGTCCAATCAAAATGAGCACGTTGCGCTGCGACCAGCCGCCAGCGTTGTCGGCGATAAAGTTGAATAGCTGTTTCCGCCCAAAAAAGAGCTGGCTTTTGCTGCGCAGCGGCGTACCGGGCAGGTAGGGGTTGAAGATGGGTTTGAAGTCTCGCGTAGGCTGTAGCAAATTGACCATGTCGCCAAAGGCTAACTGGCGGTTGCGCTGGTTGCGGTCGTCGTAGGAGATGGTGAGACCGAGGCGGAAGCGGTCGCTGACCTGTGGCTCTAGCTGGAAGGTGATTTGGCGGCTGCGACCGGGCGGCAGCAAGGGGATATGCTGTGGCCCGCTTTGCACGGTGTAGCCGGGGTCGTCATTGAGAATGGTGATGATATTTTCTGCGGGGGAACGGCCGTTATTTTGTAAAACCAGCATCACTTCTGTCTTTTCACTGGGCACAATTCGTTTTGTTTTTAGCTGAACGGACAAGTCGGCCTGACCACGCAGCTCTTCGCTGGCGGCAATGACCAGCCCCGTCCAGCGGCGCACAATGGCAATGACCAACGTTTTTTCGATTCGGATCGAGAATTCTGGCAGCGTGTGCTGCAAATCTGCGAGTAAGTGGCT
>UOEU01000520.1_pt1 | contig 30080 bp, 25 predicted proteins | sample 1989311 | NCBI WGS metagenome assembly UOEU01 (sample SAMEA4712195, study PRJEB27164) | hydrothermal vent metagenome | biome: marine basaltic hydrothermal vent biome; feature: marine hydrothermal vent; material: mineral | place: Pacific Ocean | collected 2011-06-14/2011-07-23 | depth 1719 m | reverse complement strand
GGTGAGGAACCATTGACCCCCCACAACATCCCTGTACGGCTCCAGTGGCTAATCCGCTGGTTATGACAGACAATTGATGCGCTGGCAAATATTTTGTGATGGCGGCAAACGACTCCTCTTCATAATTTGTTGCTATGAAAACAACAATTTTGTTATTGTGTTCCTTGGTTTTTAGCATAATAATAAGTAGTGTGTAGAAACAAGTTGTTTCTACACACTATTCCCACCACTGACGCATTCATACACCAGCATAGCAGAATTTTTAGGGGAAAACTGACATAGCTGAACAAAAAATGTCAATCATTAGCAAAAAGAGTAGAAAAGTGCAAAAAAGTGCGTTCATCCTCCAGAATAGCGTGCTTAACCTACGGTAGACACATGTTCGAAAAACAACCAACTAAACAATTTATTAAAGACATCCACATTGCCCTAAAAAATTGGTACGTCGTTCATGAAAGAGGGACTCATTTTTTAGATTATTTAACCCTCGTACAGGAACAGCGTAAACAAACAAGCATTAGCGACCCTGCAAGCTTGCGGTTTGCTACGAACAAAATATTGCTTGCAGGCTTGAAAAGCTTGCAAAAGCGAAATGCCCAAGCCGCCAATATCATCGAAAGACGCTTTATTGATGAAGAAAAAATAGGTGATTTAAGCCCACAATTTCAGGTGAATGAAGATAAATTTAAGCGAATGCAGAAGGCGGCAATTGCCGCCTTGGCCCATACCATTCATGAGCAAGAATTAAAATTACGAAAAGAACGGATCACCCTGCTAGAAAGCCATCTTGAAACCAAAGGGCATACAAAGTTGTTTGGGATTGAAGCGTTAGCAGACACGATCTATCATCATTTATCTGACCCAAAGGCACATGAAATTGTGATGCTCACAGGGATAGGTGGTATTGGCAAAACTTCTTTGTCTAATCATATTGCACGAAAAATTATTCGTCGCTTTTACTTTGAATGCGTTGTCTGGATTTCGGTGACAAACCAATCAGAAACAGGTAATTATGATCCGGCTAGGCGATTTCAACGGTTGACTCATCAGTTGACCGCTAAATTGCTGCCTCACCTACCCGCAAGCACAAGGCCACAGCAACGGCAAGATCAGTTACGCCAGTTGCTTAAGCGCACGCCTTATTTAATTGTCGTGGATAATTTGGAGCTGCCGTCTGATATGTCTTACCTGTTGTCTAATTTATTGGAGCTAACGACACCGGGAAAATTCCTGCTGACATCTCGTACCCAACCAGCTGGGCATTCTGGGGTACTGAATTTTGTATTGAATGAGTTAGAGTTAGCATCCAGTTTGGCACTGATTCGACATCATGCGGGTGAGATCGGTATACATGATTTGGTTGATGTGGATGACGCTTCACTGATGCCCATTTATGAAGCTGTGGGAGGAAATCCTTTTGCCCTCAAGTTGCTAATTGGTCTTGCCCAAACACGGTCGTTACCAGACATTTTAAGTGATTTTCAAACAGGCCATTCCGCCACAGAACTACTTTATAATAAAATATTTTGGCAGGCATGGCATTCATTGAGTGCTTCGGCTAAAATAATCTTAACCATTATGCCGCTTGCGCCAGAGGCTGGCATGTCACCCAAGCAACTTTTAACATATACTGCTTTGTCTAAAGAAGCATTGTGGCCGGCCATTAATGAGTTAGCCTCACGCTCCCTGCTAGAAGTAAGAGGGACTGTATGGGAACGACACTATGGAATTCACCATCTAACGAAAACGTTTATCCTGTCGCAAATCATTAAATGACAAACGCAGCTAAAGAGATTTACACGGCCGCCATCTTAAATGGGCAACAGGAATATATGCGTGTCATCGCACGCGGAGAGCGTGCAGCTGACTTGATACGCAGTGAACATGAATCAATGAAACGGGCAGCGGAAGAAGGGCTGCGCTTTCCGCAACTTTGGGAGCAAACGGCCGTTTACATCGACACCCTATTCAGTGCTATTGAACGCTGGGGCGAGTGGTCAGAGTGGATGATCCTTTTGCAAAAAGCAAAAGTTGTTTTAACAGACAAACCACGGTCTCTTTTAAGGATACTGTATTGGCTGGGGCATATTTATTATCTGCATCGCAATTTTGAAGATGCACTCGCAATGTTAACCAACGCCTTAACGATAGCGAAACAGGCAGACCCTCCATTTATTCCACTCATTCAGCAGCGTTTATGTAATATCTACCTATCAATGGGGAAATGTGATGCTGCTAGATCAATAGGAGTAGACGCATTGACTTACTGCCACCAGCTTGAGGAAGCTGATGCCCTAGCAGCATCTATTCATGATTCAGTTGGCCTTGTGGCAATGCAGATGGGCTTATATGAGGAAGCGGTTGACCATTTTAAGACGGCCGTTTCTCTTTGGAAACAGCAACATTTACAAACGCAGCAGTCACGAACAGAAACCAATTTAGGAGTCGCTTATTTCCAACTATCCCAATTTGACAACGCCATTACCCATTTTAAGCACGCCTTAGCACATCTTGAGCAGCTAAATAGCCCAGTAGACCGATTGAAAACAATCAATAATCTAGCATCCATTTACTATATGCAGGCAGCCTACAAAAAGGCAGAAAAACTTCTGATAAAAGCCATAGCCGAAGGACGTAAGCTGGCTGGTGCATACCATCTGCGCGGATCATTGAGCCATAATCTTGGAAACACATTGCTGGCGCTAGAGCGTTTTGGCGAAGCAGAAGTTTACTTAAATAGCAGTTTGCACCTTTGGCATATAGCAAATGATATATTAGAAGCTGCCAATACACATGATACTTTAGGGGAGCTTTTTCAGGCAAAACAATCGTTTGAAAAAGCAATCATCCATTACAAACAAGCAATTGCTTTTGCAAAAGAACATTTAGATAATTTACAAGCACAAACGCTCCTACAGAATTGCGAACGAGAAATTGAAATGTGCAAGGCACAGCTAGGCTAAACGTCCAACTGTGCCATTGCACATAGTCTAATTAGGTGGGACAGGTCACGGATGTTTGCAGTGAGCAAGTCCCCAATGTACCGCCCCCACCACCGGGAGTAGCCACAACAAATGCAAATAACAGTGCCAAAACAACCATTACACGACTAACTGAAACAAAACCAATACGGGACATTTGAGACCTCCAAAATTAGGAGGCTCATCATGCTAAACATGCTCAGGAATAAAAATCCAACTTCATGAAGTCCACATGAGCCAAAGAATTATCTTTTTGTGCAGAGCTCAGCGTTAATTGAACATTACTATTTTTTGAGCAACTGGTCATGGGAGGTTGTCTGAAAAAAGGTCTGAGATCGTTCTGATAGTTATCCAAAGCTGAACTTCGCATAACCACCAAGGCGAGTAGCCAACCAATTAAAGGAGGATACAAAAATAATCCCTAAAATGAGGTCAAGTTTATTCCGACAAATAATCAAAAAAAGTCTTCTTATCATAAAACAGCCTCCAATTCCTGCCAGACAGCAAAACGGCCGTTTCTCGTCTTATGCCGCTTCCAATACAGTTCATGCTCTGGTTTACGGCCGTAAGCCTTCGCCGCTAATTTGCCATTTGGGTAATATCGCTTCGTCAAAGCAATCTCGGAGATTGCCGTCAGCTCAGACATTTCATTCGATTCCTCAGCGGTCCCCGGCATCCCTTTCATAACCAGGTCATTGAGTGTACGATTGATTCGCTTCTGACGCCCTTTAGGACGCTGCTGATGACGGCCGATATACGTGTTTGGCAATTGCCAAGCGAGGTAGGTTTTACCTGCCTTGCCCTGCTGTCCACGATAATCCTTCAGTTCAAACAACGCCTGCCCATGCTTCCAAGCCTGACGTTGACGATTAACCTCCTCCGCAGATTCACCCACGGCAAAATTAAAGTGTACCTTTGTCCCGCTGCACTTTTCATACATGCGCTGCGTCACCCGCCCTACCCCACTAACGGCCGTTAACGTGTCACGAGCAATAGGCGGCGACCAAACCCCCGCATTTACCCGTGTATTCTCCTTCACACGGCCGCTATGAAAACTAGCGTACAAATGGGCGCGTACTTCCCCTATTCCGCCCGTCAAAGCCGATATTGGTAATCCCACCGGCTGCCCCGTCAATCTGGCTACGCCCAGGGCATAGGCAACCTTAGCCGCCGAGCGTAGCCAAATACGCACCTTGTCACGCTGCCAGAAAACACCTTCTCCCTGCTTAAGCAAATTGCGAAGTTGTCGCCAGCCACAAACCGTATAAGCAGATTCCTTGCTAGTCAGCAGAGAACGCGCTTCCGCAATGTTAACCCAGCCACGTCCGGCAGCATCAGCGTACCGCAACAAAAGCCAAATACGCCCTGCTGCCGCCTGCTCTTGGCGCAACATTCCCAAGCCAATATCTGGATACAGTTTGACAGTTGATGGGCGTGATGTCTGAAAAATATCTTCGAAGATTGTGTGTTGGGGGGAGGCATGATGGCTATGCGAATCTATGTTTCTTTTCCACCACCACCCATCTTCCTCCTTTTGTGTTTTTGGCCGCCTAGCTTCTGCCTGTCGCAAATGAGTAGAAACGGGCGTACTCCCCCACCCCAAATGTGACGGTAAGGATGTCGGATGAACGGCCGTTACAGAGACAGCCTGAACTGGCTCAACAGGTCTCTGATCTAAGTTTTGGCTCAGATCACCCACCAATTGCCAATGTGCAGTCCGTAATTCAGCCAAACGCGCATTGGCAGCAAGCAAAGCAAATGAGGAACAATCGGGGGAAGACATGGGGAAACAGACGCACAAAACCAAACCAAGCAACATTGACAGCCCGATCTTGGTGTGCTATTCTCCTTCTTAATGGCATAACAAGTCACAGAGGGCAACAAACACCCTCCCCAATCAGGGGTCTGTCATTTTTGTGTTAGCGCACAAACATGACGAATGGCAGTGACAAGGTTATTTAATGAAAGGCTAAGTGACGCAATCACTTAGTCTTTTTGTTTGCCAGTGAATCTGGCTTACTACTTTCCTACGGGTGCTTTAGATTAAATTTCTACATAAGCATCCAATCTCCTCATCTCAAATTCGACTAATAAACGTTGGTCCATCTGACCAACTTGCCAAATCTGCATCAACTTGATCTATATCTAAAAGGCGCACGCCAGCAAATTGCCATTGACCGCGCGATTTACGCAGTTCTGTTTCCAGCATTGCTTCTATTTGGGCGTGAGCTTCCTCCGTCCAGCCTGCTTTAGAGAACCCTATATAATAAATTGACCATGGTTCATTCTTATTAACCACGGAAGCGGTCAATGCCACCAATTCACGCATTGCTTCTAGAGAGCCAGGAGCATCTTGCCACAAGCTGCGTCCCAAGGTCAAACCGTGTTCTTCTTCGTTGATTCCAATCACGTCAACATTGAAAGTGCGCTTCCACTCACCGCCGACTGCCTCAATGGGAACCGGAATTTCATCGGCGGCACTGGCACGTAGCAACCACTCTTGGCACATCTCACGCCAAGTATTCGTTTCAATAAACGAATCCAGCGTCTCTTCAATCAAGCGCAAAACCTGATCTTGCTGCCCCATCGCCAATTTGGATTGGTAAGCAGCTAAAAAACGGTAATAAAAACGTAAATACGGGTCGGTAACATGATAACGCCCCAAACGAGAGGCACTATTTCGCTGGGTAACAGGCACACGACGTTCCACAAAGTGTGTATCCCGTAAAACACGCAAATAGCTAGACATATGAGTACTGGAAAGCCCATTACGCTTTCCAATCTCGCCTAAAGCGTGAACACCCTGAGCCATTGCTCGCATAATGCCAACATAGTTATAAAATTCCGTCAAAAAATCTTGCAGCAGCAGTCGCGGCTCATCCAACATCCAAGCATTAGACGGCCGTAACTGCTCATACAGATTTTCCATAACCGATAAATTCGGCTGGATGCGCTCCCAATAAGCCGGAACGCCTCCCCAGATAGCATATAGCTTCACACGCTCTTCGGCTGTGTAATCAGGAAAATAACGGCCGCTGGCTCCAAAAGGCAATGACGGCAGCTCCAATTGCACTGTTGCCCGACCATACAGAGGTGCCTCATAAGAAAGCATATCTTCCTGCATCATCCCCATCTGTGAACCGGAAAGCGCCAACACCAAGTTTGTTTGGCTCAGGCGATGATCCCACACCTTCTGCAGCGTACCGATAATAGAACGATTTGTATCCATCAGATAGGTAATTTCGTCAATGAACAATGCCATTCGCCGATTTTGCGCCAGCAGCGCCACTTGCCGGAAAGCTTGTTCCCAGTTTGCGTATGTAAAATCTAACGGAGCTGTATCTTCTGGATCGGCAAAATTAGCCAGAGCCTGAGAGAAAGAACGAAGTTGGTCAACTGCAGATGATGGCTCAGCCATCCAATACAGCCCTTCCCCATCATGTTCCTGAATCCAGTGGGTCAGCAAACGGGTCTTCCCCACGCGTCTGCGACCATAAAGGATAATAAGTTCAGCCTTAGACGACTCCCACATGCGATTAAGCATTTCCAGTTCGCCAACACGGCCAATAAATGTTTTCGCCATGAGTTTGCCTCAAAAGCGTTTGCAACGCCTGTCTAATATAAAGCAAGATATAATAATTGATATTATATTAGACCCTATTTGATTATTTGTCAACTGTTTTTGGCTCAATTGTTCGAGTTTGTTGTAGAATTGCAACGAATGTGCAAAAGATGAGGTGTCGAGAAAGAAATCTATGTATGTCCAGCGCTGCGAAGCTGCTTTATTATAAAACTCTTTATTATAAAACAAATTATAATAAAGTATAGGCAAATTATCAACACTCTTTTGACGATGCGGACTTATAGGCAGTCCGCTAACTATAAAGCGATCTATTATATTTCGGATTATATTAAACGATCTCATTGGATTTGTCAAACAATTGTTGTAATAAGGCAACACCTGTTGTATTAACGCAACAGATGATAGCCTTAAACAGATACATTCCAACTTGTATATGTCACATCTCCGCCACTATTAACAATGCTCTCGCCCAGTCCCAACAGAGCCAGATTTTCACCCAGTTGGGAATCGTTAAACAGAAAGCGTTGGGTCAACGACGCTACGCCTGGCACGTGACTTTCTACCAGAACAATAGTACTGTCAGTGAAGAGGGAGCCGTTGCTCACAATAATTCTCGTGCTGTGGCAACTGCCTCCTTTCCAACCCTATCCCCAAAGACTCCGTGAATAATCAATCGAGTTTTGGAAATGGACATGCCAACCAATAAAACGGCACGAAGTAGCTGGTTACGCGCCCAAGTATCCCCTTTACAGGCAAAAAACAGTGCGCCTTCCGGCAACCCATCAAACCGAAACGAGGGAATATCCCCCACCCATTATTGTAAACTTAAGGATTTGTCATTCCCCCACCTCCGTGAGGGCAGGCTCTGCGAAGCATGTCCCTGCGAAGGCAGGGGGCAGGAATCCATCATGCTTGCCAGAGTGGATTCCCGCCTCCGCGGGAATGACAATAGTAAAAAATTCGGGCTCTTTAGGAACTCGTGGGGTTGATACTTTTGTAGGGGCGTACCCTTGTGGTCGCCCTCGACTGGGCGGGCACAAGGCCCGCCCCTACATGAACGATTCCCCATGAAATCCCAAAGACCCAAAATTCGTTAAGTTTACGAATATGGTTGCAGATGCTCTTTTAATTGCTCATCAAGCTCAGTTTGAAAGCTCGTTGATTTGATACGAAGTATTTGCTGTTCACGGTTAGCTGTTGTCATGAGGAACTCCTTGTGGTTATTTTTCCTCAGTTTTACAGCTATTTCGTCTTACTGTAAAGGTGGCGAATAATTCGTGACACTAACGATGTGCTATAATGGCACATAGATTCGTTTTGCAAAAAAGGATAAGGCTTCTTCCGAAATTAAATTACACAATCCATATGGAAAAAGCCTTTAGCCAATTCCCGAATGTGCTTAATTCCGGGCAATTATTTTATGGAATTGGCCTAATTAGAGGATAGTCAACAAGATGTCTACTGATCTTCAGCCAATCAATCAATATGAGGGTATTCGCAGAGTTTGGGATGAAAAAACCACTCAATGGTGGTTTGCCGTCGTAGATGTCATTCATGTGTTGAGTGAAGCAACTGATCCCAGTCGGTATTGGGCAGATATGAAGCGGCGTGATAACTCTGGACAACTTCTCGCAGTTTGCGAGAAGTTCCCAATGAAAAGCCCCAAGAATAATCGAACTTATCAAACAGAATGTGCCAATCAGCGTGGCATCCTGCGCATCATTCAATCCATTCCCTCGCCTAAAGCGGAACCTTTTAAGCAGTGGCTTGCTGCAACCGGCAGCCGCCGTCTCGATGAAATCCAGGCCGATCCGCTTGAAGCCCAACGAGAAAAATATCGGTTGGCTGGATACGATGAAGATTGGATTAACGCCCGCATTGGTTCTATTTCGACTCGCAACCAGCTCACTGATGAATGGCAAGACCGTGGAGTGCAAGGGCGTGAATACGGTATCCTCACGAATGAAGTTCATAAAGGTACCTTTAATACCCTATCTGTAAACGCCCATAAAGCGTTAAAAGGTGTCAAAAAAGGAAACTTGCGGGATCATATGACACCGCTTGAACTCGCCTTTACGATTCTTGGAGAAGCTTCAACAATTGAGGAGATCAAGGTCGTTGATGCGATAGGATTTGAAGGTAATAAAAAAGCAGCAAAAAAAGGGGGAGAAAATGCTGGGATTGCTCGCAAATCATTCGAGAAAGCCTCTGGCAGGCCGGTAATTAGTGATCAATCTTATCTTGAGACCAGAAAAAGGATAGACGCGGATGAAGAACCAGATGATGATGATCTACCGTTCTAATTTTGGCAAGCCCTTATTATCATAAAACCCATTGAGCAAATCAAACGAATAAGCAGCCAGCTTATGCCAGATGGTTCGACTAGCATAAAGAGTAACCTCGTGGGGGTGACACCTCTCTTTTCACCCACTAATCACCTGCAAAGTGGTGACCTTATCCAAAAAACGAGCAAACTATTGAACGGTCGTTCTATGGGGAAGCCATTCCAGAGCTGATAACTTTTTTGCGGCAGCAGGTGGCACAGCTACGGAACGGCCGTATTCCTTTGCGGCATCTCTTGGTGTCACAGCGGCTCAGTCGGGAAATTGCTGAGTATCGCGTCCCCTCCCCTGCCTGCAAGGCGGCGGTGCAGTTGGCAGCTATTGGCAAGCCGCAACGGCCAGCGCAGTCTTGCAGCCACTGGGTGTGACGGAGGCTGAATTGAAGAATTGTATAGTGGCCGATGCTTTTCAACTGTCATTGCCGATCTACAAAGCAACCCCGCTGCCTATTTACTTGCACAGCAAGCAAATGCATAGTCAATGACTGTGAGATAAAAAACAAAAGAGGCAAGACAGCGGGCGCTGTGATTGCCTCTTTTAATCCACCTGTGGCCAACGGTGGACAGTTCCAGTCGCGTTTCTCTCGTGCCAGTTTGGGGGAGGAGCGGCCACACGAATATCATAGCGCAGCCTTCATCTATTGTCCAGTAATTGTGATCGAGCTTGTTTTATACTATGCGAAGTCATTGCTTTTTAGAAAGCGTTTCAGAAATTTTCGGTTATAGATTAGATAAATCCAAAGTTGATGTTTGTTGCTGTAAGAACAACAGACATCGAAACATCAGATAAAACCATGTCTGAATTAATTCGCCGATACTGCGCTGACCAATCAAGACCCAGAGCTTCACAAATCGGGCGTACTGGGATGAATACACGGCCGTTTTCAAGGCGAACGGCCGTAATCTCATCAGCATAAAAAACAACGCGAAGCAGTGGTGCAAACATCACCCAAGCGTACACTTGTCCACATTAGTACACAAGCATGTACAAACTATGGAGCTATTTGCCGTCGCCCCGGCTGTGTTGGAATAGTTAATTTGCCTTCATAAACCTGATCCAGGGCAGCACCAAGCAAATACCGAACCAACTCATTGATACCCACCCGTTCTTGGATTGCCAATGTGCCAATTTCTTCAATCATTCCGGCGTACAAAAGATACGTTTTTCGTTTAATTTTGTTGGCGGGTTCCGGTATCGGCTCTGGTTCCATAAATTCTGGGCGGCGAACACCCGTTTGTTCAGCTTGTGACCCACCGGTAATGGCATCACGCCAACCGGGGCGTACATCACTTTGGCTTGAAATTTTGCCAGCTAAATTTTGCTTACGTCGTGCCATTAGAAATCACCTCCGCGGCTACTGCTTTATAAGCTTTTGCGCCACTGCTTGATGGTTCATACTCACCTACGCTAATCCCATCCAAAGTGGCTTCAGCGATACGGACATTAATAGGAACTACCGTATCGAACACGAGATCGGGAAATCGTTGACGAGCCGCATCTTCTATAGCGGATGTTAATGAATTTCGCTGATCATACATTGTCATGACAATGCCACTTAGGCTCAAGGACGGATTGATCTCAGCAACCTGATCTACAATCCCCATTAGCTGATCCAAAGCCTTGTAAGCATAGGGATGCACTTGCAGAGGAATCAGAATTTCGTTAGCTGCGGCTAAAGCATTAACCGTAAAAAAGCCCAGACTGGGCGGCCCGTCAATCAAAATAACATCAAAATGATGGGCGATAGGTGTCAATGCCTTGCGAAGCTTGGTATTGCGATCAATGGCGTTGATGAATGCGAGTTCAGCTCCAGCCAAATCCAAATTGGCCGGTATAAGATAAAGATTTGGACGCAATTCCAGCACAGTTTTCGCTGACTGTTTAGGCTCTGTCAGCGCATCATAAGTAGTTAGCCGATCTTCATAAGGGTCAATGCCCCATCCCGTCGTCAAATTGCTTTGCGGGTCTAAATCAACCAACAGCGTCAGTTGCCCTTGAGCCGCCAGCTCGGCTCCCAGGTTTTGCACAAGGGACGTTTTGCCAACCCCCCCCTTTTGACTAACAATTGCCATGATTCGCGTCATTGCTTCTCCTGTTCTTTATATGACTTACGGCCGTTAATAAACTTCGCTCAACACCATCTCCCCCCACCCTGCTACTTATTTCATACAAATTTGTAAATACATCCAAATAGATGATTGGGAGCATGTATGCAGCAGTGTACGATAATCCGCAACTGTACGCAAGAGTAATATAATGAACACAGAGAGATACATCTACACACTAATGTACACACATGGATACCAGACTAACAATTTACAGGCAAGAAGGAATTCTCGCAGTAGGGTGGGGGGGGTAAATGGAATTAACGAAACAAAGTGATGACCAAAACCGCAATTTGGGCTCTGGCACGAATAAGAGAGCAATCGTGATGTTCAGCTACACAAAATGGCAAAAATGGGGCTTCCTGGCCGTTTTTTGAGGTACTCAACAAAATTCCAACGCATCATCAAACTGAATATTCCCAAATTTATACAAACTGGCTTTCTTAATGCCTTAGCATCCTTAAAAATGGGATGCTAGCTTTCAGTGAAGGCAAGCCCTTTAACGCAACTTGTGCATCAGCTATTCAAGAGCAAATTAGAAAGATGGATACTACTGTGTGCTTATGCACACCAGTGTACACATATGACCACACAAGGACACATGTGTACTTGTGTACACTCTGGGGAAAATCAACGGCTGTTCCCAGTTACGCTTCTGCACACCAGAAACGGCCGTACCAATTCTAGAGTCTCACTTAGGCAGTTTCGGAAAAATAAATAAGTATTCAACCCGAAACTGCCTCAAGCGCAATCCGAAAAATAATATAATTTCACCCTAATTATTTTTCGGATTGCGCCTTATACTTGCCAAACGCTGCCACCTTGATACTATCAAACGATATTGTAGCGTTTTGAATAAGGCAGTTTCGTAAAAATAAATAAGTGTTCAACCCGAAACTGCCTCAAGCGCAATCCGAAATTAAATTACACAATCCATATGGAAAAAGCCTTTAGTCAATTCCCGAATGTGCTTAATTCTGGGCAATTATTTTATGGAATTGGCCTAACTAGGGGAACAGTCGCATGGCTGACAAATCGCAAAAAGGTACACCAACAAATCATTGGCAGGTTACCCGTCGCTGCTTGGCAATCCTTAACCATCTGCTGCAAGGGCCGGCAAAGAAGGGGGCGTTATTAACGGCCGTTTATGCCGTAGAAGGTAAGGATGCTTATGGCAGCCAGACAGGGAAACCGCTAAACAGGCGGTTTGAAGAGGATAAAAAACGACTCCGGGTGCATCTGGGCATTGACGTTCGCTATGACAAGAGGGTAGGGGGGTATCTAATTGCGGGATGGGAACGGCCGTTGCTCAACCTGCCCAACGCCGACATCCAAACCCTTGCCTACCTTGCCGACACATTCCAACCCGACGCACCCAAAATGACGGAAGTGCACCAATTGATAAACCGATTGGTTAGCTGGCTGCCTCCAGAACGGCAACAGTTGCTGCAAAAGATTGCCGGACAGCAACCGACGGCCGATTTGCGTCTGCGCGACAGTGAAGAGATTGCGCCAGACGTTTGGGAAAAGCTATTGGAAGCGTGGCAGGCCAAACAGGAACTCCAATTTGACTATCTATCCAGCCAACATGAAGATGGCATCTTGCGCCAGCATCACATTCAGCCCTGGGATTTGGATTTTACGGATCGGGGACATTGGCGGCTGCGTGGCTTTTGCTTGTTTAATGATGGCCCCAATGGGCCGTGGTCGCCGCGCGATTATTTTAATTATCGTGTCAGCAGGATTGTGTCAGGGAGCGTAGAGATATTGTCGAAGAAGCTGCCGCCGATACGGCCGTTAGGCAAGCCGCGTCAAGTTATCTTTGAACTCGCCCCCGCCATTGCTCGTTTTGGCGTCAGCCAGCGCAAGGAGTTGATTGGGGAAACTAAAATCAGTACCCAAGAAAACGGCTGGACACGCATAGAGAGCAAAACCCACGACGTTTTCGATTTGGCGCGAAATTTGCTTTACTACGGCGACAATTGCCGCGTTTTGGGTGGCGATCAGTTGCTGCGGGAAGTAAAAACCCTAATTTCTAATCTAGAATTGATCTACAGAGATTCAAGTTGACAGGAGACAACACAATGTCTTACACTAAAGACAACAAGTAAGACGCACAAATGGAGAAATCTCATGGTGGTACGGCTCTCAACCAAAGGCCAGTTAATTATCCCTCAACCCATTCGCAAAATGCTAGGGCTAAAACCCGGTATGGAGTTTGATGTGCGTGTCCAGGGAAACGAAATCACGCTTGTTCCCATAGCACACACATCCCCCATTGATGCCCTTTTTGGCAAATATGCCCAAACCGATCTGCTTTCAGAATTGGAAGCAGAACATCAACGCGAAATCCAGTCAGAAAACCGTGCCTGATTATCTCTTCAATTGTCAAAAATATCCCAGAGGGGATTCTAGTTTAAGGTGGCAAAATAAATATTCTTTCAATTGCTTGGGCAATTCTTTCCACCGTGCAAATTTTCTCTTGTTCCTATCTTGACATAGCACCTTCCTCAAGGTATTATAGAGTTGTTCTTTCTGGCGAAATAGATATTAACCTATAAATTCGATTTGTCAACAAACAAATATTTGTTTTCAGATTTTTCAAGGGACACTGCACTATGAAATCATACATTTTTGATGCTTGGGCAATCCTTGCCTTTCTACAGCAAGAAGAACCGGCAGCTTCTCGTGTACGAGCTTTACTGGAGCAAGCAAAACAGAACAGGCAGATGCAATTATCCATGTCTATTATCAATGTGGGAGAAGTTTTTTATATTCTCAGTCGCAAATGGGGAGGTGAAGAAGCCAGACAAACCATTGATACAATTAAAAAGTTACCGCTTCATATTTTGCCTTCCACCAATGATCGCGTTTTTATGGCCGCAGAAGTAAAGGCAATGCATCCCATCTCATATGCAGATGCGTTTGCCGTTGCCGCATCTGGCGAACTCGATGCCACATTGCTTACAGGTGATCCAGAGATTGTGCAATTGCAGGGGATAGTAAATGTAGAAGTTTTGAAGCGTTTACAGTAAAAAAGGCTTGGGGAGGCTTTTTGCCACACTACCTGTCCCACTTCCTTGGAGTGGTTACCGAGGGGGAGAACGCAGGTCACCAAGCCTATTTAACAACAAGCGGGGGCTTGTTATCTACAAATAGTATATAAGTTTTCGTGCAAAATATCAATCAATAGCAAAATTCTTAACAATTGATTGCGAGAACCTCAAAATACCCCACATCGGTGGGGGTAGGTGTGTGATAAGGTAACAGTGAGTCACGTTCTCCGTCCAACTTTTCAGGAAATCGAACGGTGAATGCACGGGGACTGGAAAGGGAAACGGCCGTTTCCCTTTCCAACCGATACAAAACAGGAAGGATTTATGGATTCAAACATTGCATTACTACTCGGAAAGAAAGATAAAACAATCTTGAGCCATTATTTGGAAAATGTGGCAAACAAGAGCCTGCTGGCATACCGCAACGCCAGCCACCTTCAGTGGGGCAAAAAACAGGGTGAAAGTTTATACACCCACATCCTCAACGGCATTTTCATCCTCGACAGTTTGCGTGACATTTTGAAACTGCCGGATATTGAGGTGAAAATTCTGTTCACCGCCTACACTGTACACGACATCAACAAATTTGAAGAGCAGAAAGGTTCTTTCAACAAGCTGGCAACGCAGGAAAATATCGCCACCGAAATTGAACGGCTCAATTTGCCATCATTTTTTCTGGAATGGCGTGATTATCTGGCCGATATTGAAGGACTGGTGCGAAGTCACGGCCGTTCCACCCACACATCTGGCGAGCTGCTCATTCCGAACTTAGGACCACGCTACCGACTGGGGCGTGAACGGATTTTAGCACTGCGCTATCTGATGAAAGCGGCCGACACGCTCGATTTGTCGCACACGCTTGACGACCGCAAACATAAAGGGGACTTTTTAGACGACTTCAACACCTATTTGTCAGAAAGCGGCACGCCTGTTCAATATGAATTCATCACCCACCGACTGACTGAATCACGCGGGTTGCTCAGTAATGTGCTGCACAATGCCATCGCCGCCCATTTGCAAAACCAGCATGGTCTCATCCCCCTCTTGTTTTACCCCGATGGGATTGCCTATTTGGCAAATCGTGACCAAACGCCCAACTTAACATTTTCTGACCAGAAAGCAGCGGCCAAAATAGCGGCTGGCATCATCAAAAACTTTTCTCAAGACAAGTTCCGCGATTTTATCAAGCCGGGCAATCAAGGCATTAAAGTAGGCGAAGCCTGTTTGGATATGGGCATCCCATTTGCTGGCTCAAAAAGCATTTGGGGCGAGATTTACAATATTGTGCAGCGTAAATCGTGGAATACGGAAACGCTGGAAGCGAAAGTGCGCGAGCGGGCAGAGCGGAATTTCGAGAAATATGCGGCTCTTTATGCAGAAACGGCCGTTTCCGTCCGCGAAACCCTCGACAACCCAGCCCCCCTCATCGCCAGCGCCAATCTGTATTTGCGAAAAGGGGAATTGATCCGCTCCTACTACATCTTCCTCAACAAATATTTCAAGAAATCATTTGATGATGTGTGGACACATTTGTATGAACTGTTGGACGTGCCGGAAGAGAAACGGCCGTTTTACGCCTACTTCGAGGCCAACTACGACCGCTCCTACATCTTGGGCGGTCATCTTGAATTAGATGAAACCGAAATTGTAGAGCGCATTGCCGCCGACGGCACAGAACGAATGGCAAGCAAAGATGATAGCGATCCCAACATTCCCCTGCTGCAAGCCTATCTGGAACGACACTGTATTTTTAGCGTTGGCGGACAGCCACGCATTGATTTTCAGGCGCATCTACAGCAGTACGTGACGGCACAGCATAAGCAATGCATCAATTGCAGCAGCCCATTTCCCACCAGCGAATGGATGGCTGGCGACGTGCGCGGCGATATTACCGTCCAGGTTTTCTCCAATCGGCGACGCGGCGGTACGGGTGCGCCAAAAAAACATGTCTGCGCCATTTGTCAGCTCCAGTTTTTGCTGGAAAAGCTGAACTATCCAGCAGTGCGCGGCGAACAGTTGCGCTATTTGCATCTGTTCCCGTACTCTTTTATGACACGGCCGTTTATCGAAGCCCTGCGCACCACCTTCCGCGACCTCATCGAAAGCAATGAAGCGATTGCCGCCCTCAACCTAGACACGCCCCAGGCATTGGCGCAATGGATTGAAGAAACCGAGCAAAAGCCAAACTTCCGTACCCAAACCAAAAAAGGGAAGCCACAGCCCTACGGCATCTACGTTCCCCGTTATTCAGATCTGATTGGTAATTTACTCATCTTTCCACTCAATCCTGGCGGCGGCAACGACACGCAAAAGTTCCTGTTTTCCTTGTGGAACGGGATGGTCATTCAGCGACACTTTGGCATGAAGGTGTTGCTATCCGCCTCACCTGTTCCACCGCTGGATAAACAAGATTTTGGCGATTTGTACGTGGACAACATCCCCCTAGGCACACAAGGATTGCTGCCTGACAACGATTACCGTCAATTCAAGCCCGACGAAGGAAACACAGAAGATACGCTGCCGATACTTTGGCAAAAAACGAAACATTTGCATCGGTTACGCGAACTGACTTTCACTAACGATGACAATACGCCGCGTCTGGTGCGGGCAATCAGCGCCCACCCCTTGATGATTTTTTATGAAACAGACCGCTTGCTCATCGCCAAAGCAGGAGCCGATGCGGGCGGTTTAGAAACATGGCTCTATCAGCAAGCATTTACGCATGTCAATCAATTAGCCCAATTAGGAGGAGGAGATTTTATGAAGAAATTAAGTCAGGAATTAGAAAAAGCGGCCGCTATTGCGGTGCAACATAATTTGAACGCAAGTTCTTATAAGCGTAGCAATTTGCTTTATCCGTTTAATGAGGTGATGCAAAAATTAGCACAGGAACAGGGACATACAGTTGTTGACCGCGAAACGTTACGCGCCGCTGCTACTCAAGACATTTACGATCATCTTGAGCGGTTAACAAAACGTGCAGGTTACAAAATGAACAAAACCCGTGCTGAAGGATGTGCTGCTTTTGTCAACTGTTGGTTTGATGACATCTTAATGGGAGTGTACGAAGGTCAATCACGCAAACTCATTGTCAATCAAAAAATGCTCCGCTCTGCCTTCTTATTCTATGTGCGTCAACAACAGGAAAAAGCTAAAAAAGAACGTTCGTAATTTGCCTACACAAAGGCGTAAACGCCTCTGCTACGAGGTGGAAGCCCCTTTGGGGCTAACAGATTAGCCCCAAAGGGGCTTCAAACTTGTAGCCGGATGGCTTCAGCCTCCGGCGGATCTTTTAAGGAGAATTTCATGTCAATTATTGAAAATAATCAACATCATTTTTTGTCCGCTTACAGCAACTATCCAAACGGCCGTTACATCTCCATTTTTCTCTTACGAAAGATAGAATCTGAGGCGATTTTTCGCACAGAGGGCAGCGGCGAACCGTTGAGCCGCGAATTTGTCCATGCTGGCACACAGGCAGGGGATGAAATTATTCAGCGAGTCGTTATCAGCAAGCGCAAGCAAACGGCCGTTGAGCGGCGTACCGGACGCGAACTGCTGCGAAAAAACGACCTGCTCTTCACAGACCCCAAGCAAAAAGCAAAGCCAGCCAGCCCTTGTGCCTTAAACCGCAACAACCCGTGCGGCAAATGTATGGACTGCATGATTTACGGCTATGCGGCTGGGGGCGGCGGAGCCCAAAAATCCCGCGTCATCACCGACGATGCCTTTAGCCTGCATCCAGCACACATTATCATTGGCACAAAACAGTTCAACGCCCTGTATGACAACAGCACGATGCGCGACCCAGAATCTGGCGAGCCGTCTACCAGCATCGGCACGGATGAATATGTGAAGCCAGAAGCTGTTTTTCTGGACATCGAAACAATCAAGGATGTGACCCCTGCCGAATTCCAATACATTTTGGGCAATATTTTGCGCTCTACCCGCTACGGTGCGATTTCTTCCCGCATTGGCAAGGTAAAAAACCACGTCGTCGGCATTATTTTTAGCGATTGTGAAATGGTCAGCAATTTGGAATGGACGCAGGCAACCTATGATGCCCTGCGCGGGGATGCAGATACGCCTGATTTCCCATTACATTTGGAGACGGTACAGCAAGCGGCCATCGAGACGTTGGCAACTTTGTCCAACGATGTTATGGGGCAGGCGACGCTCTTGTCGCAAGAGGATGTGGCAGCATTGTTAGCGGAGATGAAAAGTTTATATGGTGATGAAACGGCCGTTATCAATCTGCTCAAAACCGCCACCAACGCCTACCCCAGCAAATAAGCGAGGCAATCATGACCCACATCTATCGCTGCGAAATCACCCTGCAAGAAGCCACCTTCTTCAGCAGCAGGGAGATTAGCAACACCTACTACACCGAACCCCTTTTGGGCAACTATGCACTGGCGTACGCCTTTGGATTTGCTCAATCTCCCTACTTCAATCAGGGGGAGATTCGTTATGTACAAGATTTAGGCGGGTTAAACGAGCAGGGCATCTACGTCACGCCAGGAACATTGCAAGGATCACCCCGCTTCACTTTCGGGCAGTTCAACGCCCAGCCAGATGCGTACTGGTTTGCCTTTGCCAATAATGCCATCGTATCCAGATCAGATGGTAGCTGGATGGAGAAGGCGGGGCCAGTCTGGTATGAACATCGCCCCGGCGCAAGGCGCAAGATTGGCTTGGAGAATCGACCTCAATACGGCCGTATTCGCATGTTGGCAATTGGGAACAGGGCCGTTTGCCACATCATCAGCCAGGAACCGCTCACCCTGCCGCGCTACATTCGGTTAGGTAAATTCATGAGCAAAGCTCGCGTCACCGTCACAAAACAGCCTATCAACATCACGCAACGGCAAGAGCTGCGGCTCAATATGCTGCTTAATCCGGCTGATTTGCCGTCAGAGTACCGACTTTCAATCTTCGACTTAATCACCGTTCCACCAACACCGTTGGTACAGAATGTGATTTTATCAGGCTCATTCTACGCCCTTTCCAATGGTAACTATTTGCCAGTCGGAATGCGCTTTGGTGTAGAATTGCTGGAAAGGAAGGTTAAATAGTATGAAATTCAATTTTGGCCCAATCGCCCGTACTAGCGCAGGCGGTTCAAACAACACTATTAATATGGCTTCATTTTCCCTGCATGTCATGCTAAATGCTTTGGTTGGTTCTACAACCGTTGAAGAATTTGTTGCATGGTTATGGCATGACTTATACAAGCCTGCCTTCCATTGGGTTGACACAGGAAAAAAGGATCGAGATGGAAATGATAAATTGAATTGGAACCATATTCCTGGTATTGGGGCGTTTGATAAGGCAGAGTGTATCTTTACCCATCGAACCGCTATTCGTAAGGGATTGGTTTCTACCCACCATTTTCAACGGCAAGATGCTTCTGGAAGTTGGTTGCCCCGTTTATCATTACTTGAGCCAGATTTTATCTCAGATCAAGGCGATCAAATCAATTTAGGCGCAACAACGAACTATGTGCAGTTAAGTATTGCTTCTGAACCAGCTTTACCCACCGTATTAGTTCGCTCAGTTATAGCCAACGCTTTTATTGAAGTTGTCACAAAAAGCGTTGCCAATGTGTTGCGTCAAGCATTCATCAACGGCGGCCGTAAGCCAATCGAACAAGTAAAGTTTGCGTTTGATACGATTTTCCCACCGAATCTCTCACCTAATCCTGATGATAATGAGATATGGGATAAGTTGGGGCAGAAGTTTGATGTTCAGCTTGGCAGCACATTTCTCATGCAACACTTTACGCCAGTGACCACACAGGCGCATCAGAAAGCGTTTGCAACCACTTTCACGGCCGATCTCACGGGTAAAGCATTGCTGCCTCAACAAATGATGGGTAATGTCGTCTCATTGGCTGAATTACTTACACTGTACCAAGACAGCCGCACCATTATCATGGCCGTGCCGCAAGCACAGCTTTATACACTTGATCCGGCAGCTATCAAACAAGCAACACTTGAAGTTACTCGCAAACGACTGGATGATTTCAACGTTCTAACCATCGAAAATGGGATAGATTATCTGGAAGCCGCCTTTGATGCTCAGATTGATATTCGGGAAATTCCTGGAAGGCAACCAAAACGTCAAAAAGCTGGACGTCCCCTTGAAAATGCAGTTCTTTACCCTGCTCAGTTACTGGCTAATGCTCGAAAATCACCCGATTGTAGAATTTGCCGTCTCAGTGGGACACCGTTTGTGAGTGACGTTACTCCTGTCGCATCTCGGTTTGACAAACTCTTTTCGCCGTCATTTGTGGATACGGAATTTGTAGGTATTGGTGGCGATATTGCGCCCTTGACCTACCTTTACGTTCTAAATTCACCCAATGCTGGTGGCGCAGGAAGAAAAGGAGTACCTAAACGAACTTCATTGCGTGGTTCGTTTGCCTTGTTTGCCCCTGCTTCGCAGTTTGCTGTGAGCGATCAAGAAGGAAAAGTAGTTGAAATTCCTCCTCTTGATAAAGGCGGACGTTTTAAGCAACCGCTCAATCGCATTACGGTCACAACTCAAGAATTCACCCTGTTTCAGCAAATGTCAAGACGCATTATTGCTCAATTGTGGCAAAGTGTTGTACCCAATGAACATCTTCCATTACCATATTTGGGGGCAATTCTACTAACTCATACTTCCCGGCAACGTATTCGTGACCTGTTGCCGCAACTTGACGCTTTATTTGCTGACGTTTCATTGAAAGCATACCCGTTTGAATTGAAAGCAGAACCAGCCATCGAAATTGCGTTAGAAGCTGCGGTTCGAGATTCAAAACATGCCAGCAAGCATACGTTGTTAAAAACCTCGCCGCGCATCATCACTGTTGGTTCAAAAGCGTCTATTCCTTTGCTCACAGATGACGATGTGCAGACTGATGTCAACAAAGCATTGTTTGCGCGAGTAGCAGAACTGACAAGAATCACAGATAGCTTGACGCGGAGGAAACGAAAACTCAAACAAAAAGAGTTATGGCTTAAACTGGTGTTGACTGGGAGCGATCCGGTAACGGCCGTTTTAGAAAGCGCACAAGCCGCCACCGATACAAAGAAATTGCCCAAAGGGTTGTCATTAGACAGCGCAGCCTTCAACGCTGCGGAAAAGTTTTGGGATGAGTTTATAACCCAGGGCAACATTGCCCAAAGTTGGGAACAATATGAACAACTAAACAAAACGACAGCCTCCGCATTGGAAGAATTCCCCATACTACCAATATTACTGCAAGCATTTCAAAAAAAAGAAACAAAAGGAGAAACGAATGAGTCAACAAACTAAAAAACCGACAAAATCATTGTTAGAGCAAACCTTGGCGGATGCGCTTGAAACAACCAGAAATCTTCAACTGCAAAGTCATCGTGCCGATGCCGTTCGTCTGGCAATCCAGACGCTCTTGTTGATACGTGGAGGATTGGATCCAAAATTATTCAAAGGCGAAAAAACGTTCAATCCATACCCAGTATTGGTCAAATATATCCGCGCTTCCAATGCAGAAACATTAGGCGGCTTGGCAGACAATGTGCTGAGATCCGTCTCACCCAATTTCATTACGCTGCACTCTCTCGGTGATTTAGCAGAAGCGATTTATAGTCCTTCTGAAGAACTTGACCAGCAAACCCTACAACTTCTGCAAGAAGAAACAACCCCACTGGTTATGTTTATGAAAAAGATATACCAAGATGCTCGCGGTTTTGACGAGGCTGATCCGAATAACCCAAATGAAGGAGATGATTAAAATGACACAAAATGAAGCAATGCCCCTTGTAAACGTAAAACTGACTCTAGCCTACCTTGCAGAGCAGCCGATTATTCATACAGAAGAAACGATAGGCAATATCAGCAAGATCAAAAAAATGCGTGTAATCTATAAAGGGCAGCCCAAATCCGTCCCCGCTCTCTCTGGAAACAGTTTTCGTGGTCAACTGCGCGACATTTTAGCCGACCAGCTTTGTGCCAGTCTCAGCAATCAAGGGAGACAAAAGCTCAAGTTTAGTAACAATGATGTCTATGGCATTCTTTACAGTGGTGGCGCATTGGGTGAAAAAAGAACAAGCGCACAACTAATTCATAGTTTTTCCGAAAATTTACCTTCTATGCGTTTGATGGGAGCAGCTTTTGGCAACGTCATGCTGCCATCCAAACTAGCCGCCACCCACATCATACCTTGCGCTGAAGAAACGCATCAAGTGTTGCAAAGAATGTACGAAAATCTGGAAACCGGTTTAATTCCTCCTGTTTCTGAATGGCCCAATGCAAACAATTTGGTGTTCAACGATGGCCCGCTTACTCGAAAAGATGATCATCGTGACCTTACCCGGCAGCGTTTTGCCAAACCTGAAACTGTTGAACCTGCCACAGGGGCAGAGAATGAAGAGCGTCAAGGAAGCCAGATGATTTATTACGTTGAGTGCATCCCCTCCGGCACATGGCTATTACAACAACTTTATTCCAAACTTCCTCTGGATCAATTGGAACTGGGGTGTCTTTTTGACGGGTTATCAGCTTTTCTGGAAACGCCATCCTTAGGTGGACGCAGCGCTGCGGGTTACGGGCAGGTGCAGGTCAAAATTCAAGGTTTTGTTGGCTCCGAAGCTATAAATTGGCCTAAAGAATGGCCTGAGAGTGTAAAAAAGGCGGTTGAAGCCTACCGAAACTATTTAATTGCAAAACAGGATGCTCTTTTGAACACACTTACAGTTACACGGGAAAACAGCTAATGGCAGCGCGTCGTCAATCCAAAAATGTCTTTGCAGTTGATCATGAAGTTCATGATGCACTACAAAATGCCCAGTGGACATTCGGGACAACAACGGATCGAAATGTTTATGAGCTTCGTTTAGATTTGGCAACCCCGGCGGCAACAACGGCTGAAAAGGCCAATGCACCCGTCATTGGGTTGCCAACACTTGATGGATTTCTCAGTTATGTAGCCTTTCAAGCGGCTTTGCATGAAGCGGCGCTAGTAAACCCTCATCTATCAAAGCGGTTGATTTGGCAGTGGAATACAGCCCTGAGAGAATCCGACTCGTGGATTGATTTCCAGTTGCCTTTGTGTACCATTTCGTTGCCAGATTCATCTTCGCTTTTTGATTGTTCCATTGGTCTACCGATAGATGAGAACGGAGATATGCTAATTCCGGCAGGTGCTTTTTTCGTTCGTAACAATCACGATCTCGTCACTTATCCTGAAGTAGTAGACTCTATACCTTTACGTAGACGAGTTAGTCAACCATTTGAGCGCCCTATTTCCTTGAAAACGAATCTGGTGCGTAGAGATGGATCCAAAAAAGCTCTTGAATCAGGTTCTACTAAACCTCTTGATAATCGTCTTTATTTTCCGCTCACCACCAGTTATCTATTTTTCTTTCGGGGGAATAAGGAAGGCGTCGAGCGTCTTTTGAACTTTGCCATAGATAATCGGATTGGTATTGGAAAAAAGACCACATTAGGCTACGGTCAAATCTCTTCCTTTAACGTGAAGTATCGACCAGACATAAAAGCAACCTGGGCTTATCCAATTTTGGATAATAATCAATTAGCGCTAATAAAGAGTTTGCCCTTTGATCGTGTGTACGCTCGTAGACAATCATCAGATCGTAACAATCTTGAACTTTTTGGCTGCGAAAAGTTTGCGCTTATTGCTGCAATAGAGACGCTTGGTACTTATCGCCCGCCATATTGGTTACGTGAACGTAGAACTCAAATAGTTCGCTATGGTTCGATCATTCAAAAACGATAAATCAAGTCATGATAACTATCAACCTGCTTCCTCACGCCGAAAAAAGAGCAAAAAGCAATCCGCTTGGTCTCACACCCTGGCCTCTATTCCACCAGATACGAACGTATGAAGCGTTGCGAAAATACGATCTGGTCATGAACACTTACAACACCGGCACCGGCAAAACCATCGCCAGCTTGCTGCATTTGCACCGTTTGCATGGCAAACGCAATTTACGTGGCAAAAATGTCCTCTTTATCGCCCCCACCAACGCCCTTATTCAGCAGCACAGCGAAGACATTCAGAAATTCGTCAATGATTACAACCTCGATTTCAAGGTGCAGCCCATTACCGCCCAAACCGTGCGCGAAATTGAACAATCGACTCGTCCAGGGCGCACCTTGCACCACTTTATCCGCAACTACCTCAAGTATGAAGAGGATACGCACCGCCGTCCGCTGATCCTCGTTACCAATCCCGACATTTACTACTACGCCATCTTTGACCAATACGGGCAAAACGACCAGCGTAATCTCTTTGAGGATTTTATGCTCCGCTTTGATTACATTGTCATTGATGAATTTCATTATTATGACAGCAAGCAGTTAGCCAATTTCCTTTTTGTATTGGCAATGTATGATCAGTTTGGCTACTTTAAGGATGAATATCATCAACGCAAAATCTGTCTGCTTTCGGCAACGCCGACGAGCCATGTACGCCGCTATCTGGACAGCATTTTTGGCGACCGCTGGACGATGATTTCGCCAAATAATGAGCCGTCGGAAAGTGATGGCTTGCCCACGATACCTTCGTTGGCTCCGCTGACGCTGACGCTGCTGCCTGGACAATTGAATGAATGGGCACAGGAGAATGGCAAACAGCTTGTTGCCTGGCTGGATGAAAAACAGGATGGGGCGATGATTAGCAGCAGCTTGTGGCGGGTGAATGCGGCACGGCAAGCGTTACTGCCCCTGATCAATGCCGCACAAATGCGGCGGATTACGGGGCCAGAAACGGCCGTTTCCCGCCAATCTGCCACCAAAGCCCCCCTCATCCTCGCCAGCCCCACCGTAGACATCGGCTACAACTTTGCCAAAGAGAACAAGAAACGGCAAAACATAGATTTTCTCGTTTGCGATGCCCATTTTGGGGATGGGTTGGTACAGCGCATTGGCCGTGCGGGTCGCGTGCTGGGTAAGGCAGAAACCAATCGCCCCAGCCGTGCCATTGCCATTTTGCCCGACGCGGCCATCGAAAGCCTGCGCGGGCTGGATGGGCAAACGATGACCCGCGCCACGTTCAACGAGCAGATAAACAGTTGTGATACGCTGCCAGAAAAGCACCGTCTGACGCAATACATTAACTCCCATGCCATCACCGAATGTTTTTATCCCATTTTTAAACTGGGTGCGACTGTGCCGCCTGAGTACCATGTTGCGCTGGAAAAGCTGTTCCTGCGCGTGCATCAACTGTTTAATGCCAGCAAATATGTAACCTACCAAAAATTGAAGAGGTATTATTTTAAATACCAATCCCGACAGCGGTGGCTGACAGAGACAAAAAAACGAATACCCCATAACAAGGAAACGGCCGTTCACCTCCGCGATCAGCTCAAATGGTTGTACAACAACGAATACGACATCGGCGACATCCAAAACCAACTGGCCGATATATTGGAAGATGAGGAACAGCAGCAAGCCCTGCGCGCCTTTGTCACTGCCCAAATCGCCATCACCCAAGCACTTTTTAATTTTCGAGACTCTTTCCAGGGGCCAACGGCCGTTATCCACGACCCTCGGCATCAGCTATCCAGCGAAACCATCAACAGCTACGATCTCTTCCACCTGCTGCGCCACTATCAGATCTCCCCCCAATTCACAAACGCACAATTCAAGCGTGAATTTGGTGAAACAACGTTAGAAGGAGAATTCTATTTTCAAATAAAAGGATGGCGTAAAGAAAAAATATCACTGGCTTATCGTTACAGAAGTGAAGATGACCGCGAACAGTTTGAAGAAAGATGGTGCTGTCGTCCAGTTGGGTTGACTGGCCTAAAAATTCAGGCAAAACAGCAGGGAACGGCCGTTCATGGCTTATTGGACAAGGAGATTGTCAATGCACTGGCAGAAAAATGTTTGCCTGTCATGATCATTTCCCCCGATGACAATGGCATGGCAATTGCTTGTTTGCGCGGAACGGCCGTTTGGTCACAATCCCTCACCGTCACCTTTCCAGACGGCTCATTTGAAGAACATTACCGCATCTTTTTTGGCAAGGATGCCTTCTTTGCCCATGCCGAACTGCGCGGCTACTTTTATCAAAAACAACGACAGCAATGTGAAGCTATCATTATTTGAAGGATAAAACTATGACCCACTCCCCCGACCTCTACGCCCTCATTATCCGCCTGACTGCTCAAAAGAGCGGCACATTGCCCGCCACCGTCGGCCATCTCGCCCACGCCGCCTTCCTCGACATCTTGCGCCAGGTAGACCCGGCCGTCTCCCAAGCGATTCATGACATTAACGGCCGTAAACCGTTCACCATCTCCCCACTGCACGGCTACGGCAACGGCCGTAAAGGCAAACTTTCCCTCAAAGCAGGCCAAACTGGCTGGCTGCGCGTCACCCTGCTCGATCCAACCCTCTTTCACACCTTCATCCAATACTTCCTCAGCGGCAACCATCGCCCCGCCATCCGCCTAGACAACATCCCCTTCCACATCAGCGAAATTCTCAGCAGCCCCGGCAGCCACCCCCTCGCCGGTTATGACAGCCTACAAACCCTCCACGCCAAATGGGAGCAGACCACCAGACTATCCGACCACACGACTATCCGACTAACCTTCCGCACCCCCACCGCTTTTAGCTTGAAAAACGGCCGTTTTCGCCACATGCACACCCTCCCAGACCCTCCGCTCGTCTTCGGCCAGCTTGCCAGCTACTGGGAAGCCTTAACCGGAGACAGCTACATTGATAAAGAGGACGTGCGTAAATTTGCCGCCTTTGGCATGGTTGTTGCCCGTCACAAAATCCAAACCCACATGGTTCAGTTTCGCAAAAATAAACAAGTCGGCTTTCTCGGTGACGTGCAGTTCCTTATCCAAGACAAAGAAAATCACCCTATGATTCGCTATCTCAACCTCCTGGCCGATCTCGCCTTTTACACCGGCGTCGGTTCCAAAACAACCATGGGCATGGGGCAGATGATGAGAATTATGAATTATGAAGGACGAATTACGAAACGCTCTCATCCTTCATAATTCATAATTTCTAATTCATAATTCATAATTCTCATGCTTCCTTTATCCTATCTTAACCAACTCACCTACTGTCCGCGCCGCTTTTGGTACATGTATGTACAGGGCGAAATAGCAATCAACGCCCCCATGCTCGAAGGTACCTATCAACACCAAACCCGCGCCGACAAGCCCGGCCAGGACACCGACGACAACGGCCGTATCATCCACCGCCGACTCTGGGTCTGGTCAGACCGCCTACAAATCGCCGGATTCGCCGACTTCGTCGAAACTACAAAAAACGAAGAGCGATCTGCGGAAGACAACTTCATAATTCATAATTCATCCCTCATAATTCCTGTTGAGTACAAACACGGCCGTAAAGCCAAATGGCACAACGACCAAATCCAACTCTGCGCCCAAGCACTCTGCCTCGAAGAGATGACAGGGCAGTCAATAGGGCAGGGGGAAATCTTCTACTGGCGCTCCCGCCGACGGATCACCGTCCCCTTTGATGAAACATTGAGGCAGCTCACAGAAACGGCCGTTTCCCACGCCCATCAACTCAGCCAAAACAACAGTATCCCCGCACCCATCAGCGAACGGCAAAAATGCAAACATTGCTCCATCCAGCCCATCTGCCTACCAGATGAAGTAGAACAATTAAGAATGAGGAATTTAGAATTATGAAAAATCAATCCCAAAAGAAACCCCTTCATAATTCACCCTTCATAATTCATAATTCCTTCACCCCTGTGCCGCTTTATCATTGGCGCGGCAGCCGACATCAAATAACTGATTTAGAACCAGATCAAACCGGCTGGCTCACCTGCCTTTGCCTACAGCGCGAAGGCGACCTCAGCCTGCTGCCCCTCGCCTGGCAAATCAACGCCCCAGACGAACACCACAACCAAAACCCAGAGCAACACCCCTATCCCACCATCCATACCGAAGCATTACAAGAAACGGCCGTTACCCTCACCCTGCAGCAGCTACAGCAAGACGGCTGGCAGATCAACGGCCAAATCACCCTCACCTTCACCGGCCGCGACGCCATCAACAACTTCCAACAAACCTACCAACAATACCTGTGGCAAACCCCAACAAAAAAGGAGGAATTATGAACTAAGAATTATGAAATCCTTCATAATTCATCCTTCATAATTCATAAATAAAAATGGCAACCCTCTACCTAACCGAACAGCAAACCCTTGTCAAAAAAGAAGGCGACACCCTCGTCGTCCATATTCCAGAAGACAAAGAGCAGAAGCGACCCAAGAAAAAGGTGCGCGTCCCCCTCATCAAAATAGACCGCGTCGTCGTCCAGGGCAACAGCACCCTCACCAGCCCCGCCATCGCCGCCCTCATGGAACATCACGCCGAAGTTACCTTTCTCAACTATCACGGCCGTTTCCAAGGCCACCTCACCCCCATCTTCAGCAAAAACGGCCAGCTTCGCCTCGCCCAAACCGCCGCCCACCACGATCCTATCCGCCAGCACCACCTCATCCAATCATTTGTGCAAGGCAAGCTGCACAACATGCGCATCATGCTCCTTCGCGCCAACCGCAAACGCAAAAAAGAGCCCATCACCCGCGCCACCAACGCCCTCAAGAAAACCATCGCCACCGTCCAAGGCACCCAGCCAGATGCCACCATGCCCAACCCCAGCCAACCACAAACCGACTCTATTTACGGCCGTTTACAAGGACTCGAAGGCAGCGGAACCGCCCACTACTTCAACAGCTTCCAACATTTACTCAACAAACCCAACCTCTTTAACGGCCGTACCCGTCGCCCACCCCGCGACCCCGTCAACGCCCTCCTCAGCTATGGCTACACCATCCTCCTCAACCAAATCCTCTCCGCCATCTGCACCGTCGGCCTCGACCCCTACATCGGCTACCTCCACAGCACAAAATACGGCAAGCCCGCCCTCGCCCTCGACCTCATGGAAGAGTTTCGCCCCCTCATCGTCGATTCCGTCGTCATCACCCTCTTCAACAACAGCATCCTCAAAGAAAAACATTTCAAAAAAGAGCTGGGCGGCAGCTACCGTCTAAACAATTACGGCCGTCGCACCTTTCTCACCAAACTAGAAGCCCGCTTCGACGAAACAATCACCCATCCCACCTTCAACTACAAAGCCACCTACCGCCGCAGCCTAGAACTACAAACCCGCCTGCTCGCCAAATACCTGCAAAACGAAATACCAACCTATCCACCCTTTACAGTAAGGTAGAATTACGAATTATGAAATCTTTTTCATAATTCACAATTCATAATTTTATGTTATACCTAATCGCCTACGACATCCCCAACGACAAACGACGGACAAAAATCCACAAAACCCTTTGCGGCTTTGGCAAATGGACACAATACAGTCTATTTGAATGTCACCTCAACGAAAAAGAGTTCATCACCCTCGAACATCGCCTAAACGCCATCCTCAACGAACAAGAAGACAACATCCGCATCTACCCCATCTGCACCGCCTGCCAAAACAAAGCCCAAACAATTGGCAGTTCCCCTCCCGCCGAAGATAAGCTATACTTACTATGACAGTCATAATTCTACCGTCGAGCAGCAAAGCACCCACCACAGCACCCTTTCCCGCTCGTAAGCCATAAACCCCTAAATCTACGGGAACGCACCTTAACAACCCGCATATGTGGGATCATAAGCAAAACAAACAGCAAAACAAACATCCCCACTCGCCCCACAAAGGCGAGTGGGACAAAAAGGGTAAAAAAAGTGCCAAAAACAAGGAATTTGGTATACTATCTGCTGGGTTTCTGATGATATCTGGCACAAAATGGAACAATCAAACCACCCCCAACGAGGGGGGCAGCACCCCAAAAAGAATCGCCCCCGCGATTGAAACAGTGGGTACGGCCGTCGCCTCCCTGCCCCTGCGCTGGGCAGCACCCCAAAAAGAATCGCCCCCGCGATTGAAACTTCTTTTACGATCTAATTACCATCTGGCCTTGTATGCAGCACCCCAAAAAGAATCGCCCCCGCGATTGAAACTTG
>UOEU01000698.1_pt1 | contig 30251 bp, 12 predicted proteins | sample 1989311 | NCBI WGS metagenome assembly UOEU01 (sample SAMEA4712195, study PRJEB27164) | hydrothermal vent metagenome | biome: marine basaltic hydrothermal vent biome; feature: marine hydrothermal vent; material: mineral | place: Pacific Ocean | collected 2011-06-14/2011-07-23 | depth 1719 m | reverse complement strand
CTCACCCACTGTGTCGCCAGACTGTAACTCGATGACAAGTTTGCCATTCTTTTGTACGCGCACGGCTCCCTCGACAATGATAAACATCTCTTCAGCCAGATCTCCTTCGCTGATAAACTGTTTGTGGGCGGGGTGCTCAACCACGCCTAAAATCTGGGCGACAGAGGCGAGTACGGCGTCGGGAACATTATTAAATAGTTTTGTTCCTTTCAAAAACGAGACTTTTTCGATAGTTAACATTTTTTGTTCTCCTAAAGATTGATCGATTGTCCATTGTGCGGTTTCTAAGGCAAACGGCCTGTCCTGAGCTTGCCGAAGTGGCCGTTTTCTATTCCCATTTCCCTCATTCTCCTGCATAAATTTCACAATCGACTTGTGCCAGGCAGCAGCATCGGTGGATGTTGCCCCATAGATGGCACACGCTTGTATCCAGTCGCCAAATTGATCCCCCGTCCCCGTGATGATTTTGTCTAGCCACTCGTTTGCCTTTGCTTTGGGCAGGATAACCTGCTTGCTCAACGCCGACATCTGTTGGGAAGTTGAAAGCTCATTGTCAATGAGAGGCAACAGCAGTTGTTTATGGGGTGTAGAGAAGATCAGATCAACTGTTTCGATGGCCTGTGCTTTTTCTTCGCTGCTGCCCAAATGTAAATAGTCGCCAACTCGACGCAACAGATGCGGATCATATATGAAGGAAAAAAGGAGCAGTATTCGCTGTGTCGATTGCTGAATATCGGTTTGCAGAGCAGCATGTAGCCATCTGTATTCGTTGGATGGGTCAATTGTGGTGATTACTGAAAGCGTAACGGCCGTTCGCTCAATCTCATTCTGCAAGGCAAATTCTATTTGCTCGACTGCTTTTGCATCTTTTGCACGATAGCCAGATCGCTGTAACGCAGCCAGCAGCACAGAGCGCAATTCACGATTGGGGTGCAGAAAATGGGGCAGCAGCGTCGTCTGGGCTGCACCATTTGCGAGCGCGCCGCTTAAGCGAATTAGACGGAGACGTGAAGATAGACTCAACTCGTTGTGGGTAAGAGCGGATTCGACGTAGGGCAAAACGGCCGTTTCGTAAGCGGTTAGGGTGTTAACGGCCGTTGAGCGCGTTTCCACCGTGTCCAATTGGGCAATGACTGCCGGCAGCAGCGAAGGATGACATACCTTCCCCGCCGCTTGTAAGGCAAAAAGGCGCACTTCGACTGACTCACTGGCTAATAATTTTGGCAAAGGTTGGTAGAAATTATGATTATCAAATGCGGCCAAAGTTTGGGCCAACAGTAATTGATCTGCCTCACTTCTGCTTTCTGTAAGCGTCAGCAAAAATTGACCAGCCCTGACATGCCCTGCTATCCCACCATACCGCAGCAGCCCAACAAGAGCCGCACGACGCAGTTCCGGCTCATAAGATTCAAGCGATGCTGCCCCGCTTTCTAACGCTGCGGCACTGCCTGTTGCCAGAAATGTTTGCAACGTCGCAGCCCGTATGGAGGCCGCGTTTTGCTCATTGAGGTAAGTGTTAAAGGGGATATCTACTGCTAACGTTGGATGATTTTCTAGACGGGTGATAGCTTCTAACTGCACGGGAGCATGTTTATGACCTGCTAAAGTGAGCAGCAAAGGCTTATAGGTGGGATGTTCAGCCTGATCTAGCAAATTAAGTGCTAGTCGCACCTGTGCTGGATTATCGCTGTTTGCCAATTTATGAACAGTAGCCATCGTATCCGGATCATCAATTGTCAGATCAACCTGACCCAACGTGCGGTGACTCAACTTATCCAACAGGGTTGTCTTGTAAAGGCGATAGGTGCGCCAGCCAAGCAACGTCCAAATAACGCAAACCAGCATCGTGTAAGTAAGAATAAAGACGTCACTGCTCAGGTTAAACGCCCGAAACAGGAGCAGCGATCCGCCAACAACACCATAACCCAGCGGTATGCTAACTGTTTCGATAACTGTAACCAACGCTGAACGATTCTGTTCTGGTAAAGCTTGGTACATTGTTTTCATTGATGGCTCAGTTACGCTGACAGAAAAGACAAAATCGAGAATCCGCGCCACGGCGGCTAAAACAAAAACAAGGGTGGTAAGTGACGAGCCGCTTAGCTGTGTCAAAAACAAAGTGAGAATAAGCAGCCCAGCTAAAACGGGATTGCCCATAATGCCAAAACTGAGGCCAAATCGTTTGAGCAGGCGGCCAGCGGCTAGGAGTAAGAAGAGCAGCGTCAAGAATGTTCCGGCCGCCATAAAATTGCCAAAGAATGTTGCTAATGAGTCGGCCGTTTGGAAGCGACGTGCAGCCTGCCCGATAAAGATGATGATGATCAATTCTGTGCCAAATCCAGAGAAGAAGCGATAAAGAAAGATGTTGCGGGCATAGGGCTGAGCCAACACATCTCGCAGGGTTGCATTGCTTTTTTTATCCCCATGCTTGCTGAATTCACGGGGGAAATTGTTCATCGTGACCCAGGTCATCACAAATTGCAAAAAACTGAGCAGTAGGCAAATCAGCAGCAGATTGGTAACACCGCCGATTATGTCGGTTAACAAGGTGACGCTTAAGCCGCCAAAGATAACAGCCCCGGTCTGGCTGGCTAAAATGAGGGGGTATGAGGTTTTCATTTGGCGGATATCAAACAGCCGAGTCGCTTGTAAGGTGATAATGACGACTTGAAAAACGAAAAGTGTGTTGAAGATGACCAGCAGCGCGAAGGAAATCCAACGCACTGTTCCTGTGCTGGCTGTCAGCCAGCTAATGAGGTAAATTGCACAAATGATGGGAGTGACGGTAAGCAGCAGACGGCGTTGTGACCCTCTTTGAGCATACCGATTATAGAGTAGGGAGATCACAGGCACGAAAACGGCCGATACCACATACGCCTGTGGCAGTGATTCTTCGCCGAAGTCCAACAGGAAGCGCGTGTAGGAAACTGCATAGAGCAGTGCCAGCGTAAACCCGGCCAAAAAGCTTTGGCTGGCAAGCAGCTGCAGTGCAGACCATTTGGGAGTGGAAACGGCCGTTTTTAACTGACTCATATTGCTTGCACACCTGCTATGATCTTAGTTGTTGAAAAATGGGTCACTTATTGCAAATATCAGTTTACCCGCTATTATTTTATCATGATACCAACAGATAAACCTCAATCCGATTCTGAACAGGTTCAAACGCTATTAGACAAAGCCTTACAGCATAATGAGTTGGTGAGCCAACTTGACCCAGCTATCATCCAACAGTTGCGCGAAGCAATGCAATTTGTTTGGGTGAAGGGTGGAGAGATTGTAATGCGCGAGGGAGAGCCGAGCGACACGCTGGCTATTGTGGTGCTAGGGCGGGTGCGCGTGGTGCGCCGTGATGCTGAAGGGGAGCAAACTACGCTGCTGGAGCTGGGGCATGGGCAAACCATTGGCGAGATGGGGATGATTACAGAGGAGGCACGAACGGCCGATGTCGTTGCCACCCGAGACAGTTTGCTGGCGACGCTTTCCCGTGAAGCATACAATCAACTAGTAAAAGCGTATCCATTGGAGATGAATCAGCAATTTGTACGGCCAATTATCGGCCGTTTGCAGGCACAGATGCAGGGGACAATCCGCATCAACGCTTCGGTTCTGGCAATGATGGTGATCCCCGCCGCAGATAATGTGCAACTGCCAGAAACGGTTGCAGCGTTGCACCAAAGCATGCAAAAGGTGGGGTCAACGCTGTTATTGGATGCCCAATTTATTGCGCACAATTTTGGCCGATTGGATGACTCTGATGAGGAAACGGAACAACGGCTGACTCGTTGGCTGGGTGAACAGGAGGCGGCGCACCAGTTTGTAATATTCGTAGATGATGGGAAAGATGTAGCCTGGACGCGACGTTGCTTGCGACAGGTAGATAAGATTGTGATAGTAGGGAATACGGCTCCCTCGGCAGGCTCAGGACAGGCCGTTTCCCCCACACCCGTCGTCTCCCAAATCACAGCACTGCAACAGTCCGAAGCAGCTAATGTTGATCGCTATCTTCTACTGATCCAACCAGATGAGGCAGAGCAACCGCAGGGGACAAGCGCATGGCTGGCCGCATTCAACGTGCGCCACCATTACCATATGCGCTTGGGTCATTCAGCAGATATTGACCGTGTGGCCCGTTTGCTTGCTGAGCGGGGCGTGGGTGTTGTGTTGGGCGGCGCCAGTGCGCGTGGGTTTGTCCATATTGGCGTCATTCGCGCCCTGCGAGATGCGGGCGTGCCGGTCGATGTCATTGGTGGCGCCAGCTCAGGTGCCGTATCGACCGTGGGAATGGCAGCACCGTGGGCAGATGATGAGCTTATTCGCAAAGCAGGCACTGGGCCTAAATTGCAATACACACTCCCATTTTCTGCCTTTACCACCGGATTTGGCAACAGTAAATGGATGGAAAATTCCTTTGGCGATCTGCAGTTGGAAGATTGCTGGCTGCCCCACTTCCTTACGCTGTACAGCCTGTCAAAAAATAAGCTCGTCGTCTGTGAACGCGGGTCGGCGGCAAAACTGCTGCGAGGTGCGACAGCCTTGCCAGTTATCTTCCCACCTTTGGTTGAAGGAACAGACATTTTGATCGATGCGGGGGTTGTTAATTATTTGCCGGTGGACATTATGCGTCAGCGTTCCGATATTGAGACGGTAATTGCCGTAGATATTATAACTTTTGAGGCAAAAACGGGTAAAAGAAGCTATGAATATGATGGTCGGATTTCAGGATGGACGATACTGTGGAACAAGCTGAATCCATTTGCTAAAAAGCTGCGATACATTCCCGCGTTGGATATGTTATGGCAAACGATGCTGATTGGTGGCGTACGCCGACACCGTGAAACGCGGCAGGTTGCCGATTATCGTATTCGACTCGTTCTGTCCCACTTTGGTGCGTTCGATTTTTCCCGAATGGAAGAGTTGGTGGCCTATGGGAAAGAGCAAACGGCCGTTCAGATCAAGGAGCTTCAGCTAGACAAAAAAATCTAAACCACAGCTACAATCATCCAGGCCAAACTGATTGATCGTTCGCTGCCTTGGAGCAGCACGAATTCCAATTCCTGCTCTAAATCTAGCAGTGCTGACTCATCTAGCATATCGAATAGATGATTGCCATAGATGGCAGAATGTGGCCATTAGTTTATAAATGCTTCATTTATAATCGAATAATTCCCTGCGCCAAGGATGGCTACCAAAACGTTCGCAATGACAAATACAAATAAGGGAAATCTGTTTTGCTTTAACCGCCCAACCAGGGAAAATGCCAGGATCAGGAGCATAAGGGTAAGGGCACACGTCACAAAAAATACGCCTACAAAGGAAATCGGCGAAGTACCAAACGTTGCCCAAAGAATAGCGAACAAAAATCGGAACAGGGCAATCCCGCCTGCCATCATGTAGGCAGCGAAGATGTTATCAAGATGGCTTGGGTAATCTTTTTGCTTAACCGCCTGGAAACTTCGGATGATATACCATGCCATAAAGAGCAATATCTCTAATATCAGGATGACAACCATCAGACGATCTTGGCCAAAAACAACACTTTGTTCTGGTGCGATGGCTGTACTTCGGTGAATGACGACCCATATATCGGCAAGTATAAACAGCGGAATCACAACATAGAACATCGCTGATCCTAATCTCCGATGATAACGTTTTAGTTGTGGCCACTTGCTTTGTTGATACCCGAAGAAAAACTGGAGTATGAACATAAAAATGAACAAAAAGCCCAACGTGGCATGAACATCTAAACTAAATGTCCAGACAAAGACAACTTCTTGTCTTTGCCAAATCCCCTCAAAGAGTCGACTGACGGTTGGTTCAAAGAAGATGGCCAGGATGAGAATTGTCATAGTAACCGTAAAGACAGCATAGACCCGCTTGGCTTTGGTCAAGTCAGTTTCTTCTTGTGGTTGATTCGTGACTGTTTGCATAAGTGATCTTCTCCTAATATTATAGACACAAAGAAGAGACAGAAAGATTCTTAAAATAAATCTCTTCAAATGCTATTGGATTGAGATACCCCAACGTTGAATGGCGACGCTTTCTATTATAGAAGGCCTCGATGTAAAAGAAAATATCAGTTCGTGCCGAATCGCGGGTTTCGTATTATTTGTGATGCACTCGTTCCATGCTCCACGTGGAATGCGCTCCTACCCATCACAAACGCCATACTGCCATTTCGTGGCTGCATGGTAAGCTGCGGTATGTACCCGCGCTGGATATGTTGTGGCAATCCATGTTGAGTGGAGCCGTGCGATCACATCGTGAAACGCGGCAGGTGGCCGATTATCGTATCCGGCTGATGCTCTCCCATTTTTGTGCGTTTGATTTTTCGCGCATGGAGGAATTGGTTGCGTATGGAAAAGAGGAAACGGCCGTTCAAATCAAGGAACACCAGCTAGACAAAAAACTCTCAGCCTAACATCCCATTCAGCCGCATAATATGCTGTCGGTACAAATCGGCAGCACCATTCATAATATGCTGCGCCACGTCTACCACCCGCCGATTCTGTGGGAGTTCAAGCGGCGTGCCGCGCACCCAATCATTAAACGCCCCCATCGACGGGCCACACCAAATTTGATAATCCATCTGCCGCCCTGGTTCACCCACGTTTGACCAACGGGATGATAAGCCCAAATACCAGCGGAAAATCAGTGCCATCTTGCGCTTTGGGTTGCCCTGCGCCCGCAATAGCTGTTCTGGATCGCGCTCATTGAAAAAGGTGACGCAACCAGCCCAAATATCTTCCAGACTACTCTTGAAAACTTGGGTTTCCAGCTTGTGCCGTTCATCTGCTGGAATCGCCTCGATGCTGTCATACCGCTGGTACAGGTCGTATAGTTTTTGGGCCCGCATGGGGAACATTGTGCCCCGCTGCAACACCTGTAGCTCCACCCCCATCTCAAACATATCGGCGGCGGGCGCCATCGTCATATCTGTGATTTGTGCCTGCGCCAGCAATCGCTTTGTATGTTCAGATGCGCCCGCTTCTACACATGCCTGATTGATGGAGCCTGTGACGACATAGGCTGCCCCCATCATAAAAGCGGCCAACGCTGATTGGGGCGTGCTGATGCCGCCAGCCGCACCAATGCGAATCGGCCGTTGGTAGCTGTATTCCGCCTGCAGCTCGTTGCCCAAGCCAATGATGGATGGCAGGGTACAGATTAACGGCCGATTATCGGTATGTCCGCCGGAGTCGGCTTCGACGGTGATGTCGTCTGCCATTGGCACTTTGGCTGCCAAGATGGCCTGCTGCGCTGTGATGAGCCCTTGTTCAACCAGCGTTTGCAGCATCTCGGCAGGGACTGGCTTCATAAATTGGGCTGCTACCTCGCGCCGCGAAACTTTGGCAATCACTTTGTTCTGAATATTGATTTGACCTGCTGTATTGAGGCTTAATCCAGCCACGCGATAGCGCACGATATGGGGCGTTAAGCTTAAAAAAGCAGATGCTTCTACGGTGTGAACTTGGTGGTCTAAATATAGGTCAACGGCACTGCGTTCTAGGTTTTCTTCATTGGGGCTGTGGATGAGGTTAAAGGCATAAGGGCCGTTGGGCAATGCCGCCTGAATGCGCTGGATGGCAGCGCGAATGCGGTCTGGAACCAGCCCCGCTGCGCCAAAAGAGGCGAGAAGATTGGCTTTGCCCATGGCAATGACAAGCTCTTCTGAGGAGATGCCATTTGCCATTGCCCCAGCGGTGTAGGCAAAGTCAACCCCATGAGATTTTAAGAATTCGGGGTCGCCGAGCTGTTGCGGGCTGATTTGAGGAACGGCCTGTACTGAGCTTGCCGAAGCGGCCGTTTCCCCAGCCCTCGTTTCACCCCGCGTCACAACATCAAGCGGCTTGCTTTCCTGTGGCTCCCCGACCAATCGAATGGCTATCTCCTTCACCTCATAAATACGCATCCCCGTTTTCCACAGGCTGGCATTGCCGCGAATGGTGACTTGCTTTGGCGTGCTTTCGATGTTTGTGATGTCCACTTCCAGCAGCATTTGCCCATCCCCAGGAGTGATTTGCCCGCGATATATCCAGACCACCTCATGCTCCTCAACGTGGGTGAAGTGTGGATTGTGCAAATGCCCACCTAAATCTTGATCCAGCGCATAGATTTGCATGGCTTGCACGATGGCATCCACGCCCAATGAGCCGGGCATGACGGGGTCTTGGTAAAAGTGGCAGCTAAAGAACCAATCGTTGGGATCAATGGTGCGAACGGCGTGGACATACCCTTGCCCGTGCCGTCCGCCGTTAGGAATGACGGTAACGCTGTCTAGGAAGTTGAGCTGCTGATTTGCCAGCCGATAGTGGCGACCAAGGTCGCTAGGCGAAACGGCCACTTCGGCAAGCTCAGTGCAAGCCGTTTCCCCATACAAGTCGCCACGTTCAGCCAACACAATCTGGTTTATCGCCAACGCCGACACCTCTTCTTGCTCAAACCAGGGCTTCACATCCCGCCCCTGATCAAGCCCCACTTGGTTAATTAGAGATTCTGGTTGAAAGTAGCCGAAGACGGCCGTTCCCTCATAAAACAGCGCACCCTCAACGCTCATTTCAAAGCTGAACTTTTGGATGATGATGCCAGAAAGGGCCGTGGCTGATAGTAAAGTGACCCGATTGCTGATCGTTTTGCCACGCAGATCAATGTTGCTGTGGAAACGGCCGTTTCCATCCAAATTACGAAAATAAAAATCTTCCTCAGGGTACGACAATGTAGACCCCAAATAGGCCGACAAAAAGCCACACGGCTGCAGCCCAATCTCCATCAGCACCGAATAGGGCATCGTTGCATAGCTATTTTGTTGATAAAACCATGCTGCCTGCGGCACATCATATTCGCTCACCAAATTTGGCTCGCCCTCAAACACAAATCGTTCTGCATTAATCTCAACAATGCGGCTAAACAGCTTCAAATCCCCATTGGGCGTGCGCGGAATCCGCCGCCCTTCAAACAGCGCATAATCTGGCCCAAAACAAGCCGAAATTGACCCCACCGCAAAATGTTGAATGTGGTAATCGTCGAACAACGCGGTAGTCGGTGGTCGGTGGTCGGTGGTCGGTGGTCGGTGGTCGGTGGTCGGTGGTCGGTGGTCGGTAATCGGTGGTCGGTGATCAGTAGACGATTCACTGATGACTGATAACTGATTACCGTTTACTGAATACGGATCCCCTACAGGTTTCTCCACAAGCTGCAGTCCCAAATTCTTAAAGTCCACCACCACAACGCCTTCATAAATGATGTCTACATTGGCTTTGGCATAAGGATGTGGCTCCAGGCCAATCTCCGTAATTTCCATGCGGTAGGTGAGCTTAGAAGCGGAAGCCATAATTTGCTTGCGCGTGCGTACTACCTGACCCAGATCGCGCACTGGCTGGAAGCGGGCATCCGTCATCTGGGTCTGCATCCCCAAATAAAGCAGATAAAATTGCAAAAGCTGGCTGCACCCTTCCGCCACCAGCGATCCGGCCAACACTTCGTCATCCTTAAAATGGCAAGGGAAATACCAATCGTCTGGCCGCAAATCCTTTTCCGAGACAATCAGACCCAGCCCCCACGCCCCGCCCGTTGCATCCACTTCAACGATACGGTCTATCATCAAAACGCCTTCGGGTGGCAACCGCAAGGATGGGTTACGGCCGTTGGCCGCATAGTCAGCACCAAAAACGGCCGCTAAATCACCATACCCCAACATTACCAATTCATCTCGGTTGAAGTTTGTACGGTTACAGAATAATGGTGGTGTAAAGTGACTTTTTACAATTTGTCGTTTTTCTTCCAACTGCCGCGCCGTTGTGATGATCCCCTTTCCACCTGCCAACTCTTCATCGGTGAAGAAACCAGCACAGCCACCGCGCATTTTTAGCACCATTTTGTCCCCGACAAAGCAGTTGTAGCTAAAGAAAAAGAGCAGGCTGTCCCCACTTTGGGCAAATGAGTTGATGCTGATGTCGTAACGCAGCGTTTCCCCTTCTAGCGGCATGTCGTCCAAAAAGGTGAGGGTGCAGTCAAGTAAGCGATAAACACGCTCTCCCTTGTTGGCAAAATCAATGCCCAGATAGCTAATCAGCAGCAGGTCGCACTGTCCCGATTCTACGGAAACTGCCCAAGGAATTTGCCCATCCGTTGCATACCAAGCATCAAATGGAATATCGTACTCTGTTGTCATTGTGCTGGGTTGGTAAACGCCCCGCTTGCCATTTAGCTTGGTAATGCGGTCTACTAGCAAATAAGGCATCATTGGCAAACGGACGCGACGACGGTAGGTGTCGATGATGGCGTATTCGGCACCAAACATGGGTACAATGCTGCCGCCAGCGTATTCAGCCAGTTCCGCTGCCCCCCAAATGAGATGATCTGGCTTGCTGTAATTATTGGGTCGATTCGGGTCTTGCAGCAATATTGTGCGCCCTCGTGACCGCTCTGAATAGAGCCGATTTTTAGCCACAAGCGCATTATCTTTCGTAACTATTTCACTTTCTTGAGCACCTTCTTGATGGCTCTGTGATGGGGTGCTGTTGTGCTGATTTATGCCGCTGCCGCTCTCCACAATTTGCATCTCAACCAACGTGCTTGCTTGCAGCAGCGTTTCTTGGCGCATGTTTAGAAATGCTTCATGCACACGTAGAGATTGGCTCATCACAGCAGCAAGTTTTTGTAGCTGATCGTCGAGGAAGGTGAGATTAACGGCCGTTTCCTCCGTCACCGCCAATATATCATCATTGGGCGCAGAAAGTACAGGCTCAAGGTTTGTTGATTGTCTTGTCATAACATCTTCATCCAAAGTAGATTGTGGGTGCGCGTAAGGCGGCGCAACAGATGCTAATCGTGATTTTAAGGCCACCTCAGCAAAGATCGCCTTATTTTCAGCCGTCAGCATCATCTCCCGAATGGGCGTTTTTGTGAGTGACACCGTGCGTACCAGCGACCGTCCCTGACTGCTGACTGCTGCCGCTTGCGTGTTCATCAGCGAGGACAAATCCAGCGGCACGCGGTGGCTGACAAGCTGGGCCAATAGCTGAATCAGCATCGTATGATCATCCAAACTGCGCCGATTAACGGCCGTTGACAAATGGGGCTGCCCGTGCAAAATATCTCGAATCCACCAGCTACAGGCGGCACGCGGCCCCAATTCAAGGAACAGGCGCACACCATCATCATACGCCCGCTGCACCAGCGCGGGAAAATCGACCTGCTGGCAGGAGGCAGAGGCGATATTTTGGGCAATTGCTTCGCTTGTCAGTTGGGATGCGGCGTTGTTGGCCGCATAATAAAAGTTGACTGACGCCGTTTCCTGCACTGGAATGGTGTTTAGTTTGACAAATTCAGACCACTCCGACTGCATCAGGTCACAGTGCAAAACGTGGTTGTAAGGCACCGGAATGGTGTCACAGTTTAACGTCTGCACAACCCGCTGGCAGCTTTGTGGATCGCCTGCAATGACCACTTCGTTGGGGGTGTTGATATGTGTCAGGTAAACGCGGGCTTCTTTTTCTACGGCGGCGATGGCGGCAGAAACGGCCGTTTTCAATACAAAAATCGCCCAAATTGACGTCCGGTTCTGCGGCGTTGCTGGGGGCAACTGCCAATGTTCGCGCACCACGTTTTGCGGCCCAGAGAGCCGCTCCCGAAACAGGGGGGATGCACCAACCATCTCGCTGTTATTGTCGGCCACCGCCCAGACACCCGTGCCAAACATCATCGTCATTTCACCCAGGCTGTAGCCCAAGGCGCCATCAGGCTGCACCTTAAACTGGTCGCGCAGCACCTTGCTGATTACTGTGGAATAGGTGGCCCCCGCCTGCAGCATCGCTACCGAATTGCTCATCAGCTTAAACAGATGCCGCTTCGCTTCTTTGTCTGACATGGGCTGCATGGTGCGCGGATAAAGCAGCTTGTCACCGACAAGGTCGCTTGGATTAGGCAGCCTATCGGCAAACGCTTTATGCAGGTGGGGGAACAGTTGGAAGATGTCTCGACCCAGGCCAGGGTACGCGCTAAATGCACCGGGATAGACGAAGGCTATTTTGCCCGTTTTCCCCAATGGCTGCGGCGTAAAAATGGTGCCTTGCGGCGATTTCCACACCTGCCCTGTGGCAAATGCGTTGCCAATGCCGCTTTGTGCCATTTTGATTTCACGCAGCAGCTTGGTTCGGTCTGGCCCGACGATGGCGATGGCGTATTTTTCTTGCTGCTGTTGCTGGTAGATGATGTTGTTTTGCAAAACGGCCGTTTCCAAATCCAAACAATCCGTCAGCAACAGCTGTAAATCAGCCAGCCGTTGGTGCAATGTTGCTTGGTCATTTGCAGCAACGGGGAACAGGTAAAAAGGTGCTTTTTGCAGCAATGTGTGGTTTGGGCGACGCTGGCTTGTCGCCTCTGACAAAATCAGATGGGCATAGGCGCCATCAGCCCCCAGCCCATTGATTGCCGCCAACCGCTGCTTTTGCCCTGGCTCTTTGAACCAGGGACGGGATTCAGTTGGCACGTAAAAGGGGCTTTCTTGCCACCGTTCAGGCGATTTTGGCGCAGTCCAGCCGGGCGTGGCGGGAATGGTGCGATGATAGAGGCAAAAAGCGGTTTTGATGAGGCTGGCAATGCCAGATGCAGTAAATGTATGGCCGATATTGGCTTTAATGCTGCCGAGGGCGGTGGTTGGTGTGGTGCTGGTGGGAGAGGTGTAAACGGCCGTTATCCCTTCAATCTCCGCCACATCCTCTCGCGCCACGCCGCTGCCGTGCAGTTCCAAATAGCCAATATCCGTTGGGGCGATACCCTTGTTTGCCAATGCCTGCTGGCTTACTTGCGCCACCTTTTCTGCCGATGGAGCCAGTGTGTCACCTTGCACAATGCTGATGTCGTCGATGACGGCATAGACCCGATCCTCAGCTTGCACAGCATCCTCGTACCGCTTTAGCACAACGACGCCTGCCCCTTCACCAATGAGCCAGCCGTTGGCGTTTTCGTCGATGCTCAAGGTGGGCGTGCCGCTGTTTACGGCCGTTTGCTGATGACGCAGCAGCACATTTTCCACACTGCCTGCCAAATCAACTGCGCCCACAACCACTGCATCTACCTCACCATTCGCCAAAAGCATCTGCGCTGTTTCCAACGCCTTGAAGGTTGAATTTTCCTCAGCCGATAGCGTGAAAGCGGGGCCAGAAAAGTCCCATTGGGAGGAAATACGGCTGGCCATAATGTTGCCAATGAAGCTGATGTACTGGTTCACTTCGGCCGGTTCGTGAATGCTGTCTTTGCTAATTTGCTCAAGCCGCGCTACTTGTTCGGTCGTTAAATCAAGATCGCTTCGGGCCACGCTTTCTTTAATTTGCCAGGTTAAATCGACCCGTCCACGGAAGCTGTGTAGTGCTAATTCCGCCCCCGCTGCAATAATCACGGCAACATTGCCGCCTTCCTTCACCCCCGCATCCTGCAAGGCACGGTCGGCTACTTTTAGAATGAGTAGCTGCTGTGGAATTGGCTGGTCGTTGTTGGGCGGAATTTTAAAATGGAAGAAGTCTAGCTCGAAATCAGAGATAAATGCGCCTTGGGGGGCTTGCCCGTCGGCAAAATGATACTTTTTTAGCAATTCTGCTTCGTTTTCGATCCCTTGCCAACGACCTTTGGGAACGGCCGTAAACTGCTGCCGTCCATAATAAACCGTCTGCCCAAAGGCATCCAGCCCATCACAGCCGCCAAAAAAGGCATCCATCCCCACGATTGCCACCCGTTGGGTGGGATTGACGATTGACGATTGACGATTGACGATTGATTCTTTTTCCAAAATCAGGTGGGCGTTTGTGCCGCCGAAGCCAAAGGCACTGATGGCAGCCCGTTTTGTGTTGCCCTGCTGCGGCCAGGGGATGGTTTGTGAAACCATCTGTTTGCTAGAGATGGCCCCATTTTTAGAGGAGAGTGGATTGTCCAGATGAATTGTGGCTGGAATTTGGCGGTGGGCCATGCCCAAAATGACCTTGCTCATGCCCGCCATGCCTGCGGCCGTTAGCAAATGCCCAAAGTTAGACTTTGCCGACCCAACCAGTGGCACGCTGTTGGGTTGCCCACCGTTGGCGCGGGTGAAAAAGGTTTCCATCGAATTCAATTCAGTAATGTCGCCCACAGGCGTACCGGTAGCGTGACATTCTACATAATCAATGTCTGCTGGATCGATGCCTGCCTGTGCATAGGCGCGTTCAAAGGCCAAAACCTGCCCTTTGGGGTTTGGCTGCAGCAAAAATTTACCCTTGCCATCGTTAGACAGACCAATGCCGCTGATGACGGCGTAAATCTTGTCGCCGTCGCGCACGGCGTCGCTGTGCCGTTTCAGCACAAACATGCCTGCCCCTTCACCTGCGTACAGCCCGTCTGAGCCTTGGTTTAATGGCTGGCTGGTGGCATCTCCTTCTGGGTAGGCGTGGAAAATGGAGAAGCCCATGTTGATAAAGAACGGATCGGCGTGGCTAACCGCGCCAGCCAACATCAAATCTGCCTTGCCGGACAGCAAATATTGTCCCGCCATTTTTACGGCGTAAAGGGATGAGGCGCAGGCGGCGTCTAGGGCAAAGTTTGCTCCGCCTAAGCCAATGGCTTGCCCTACAAATGCGGCGGGATAGCCAGCAATCTTTAAGTTATCGGGAGAAACGGCACCGTTTTGTGGCAATGTGGTGAGTGTTAGCGGATTATCCTGCAATAATTCTCTCGTCGCGGCCTCAAGGGCTTGTTTGTAGATGGGGGCGAACAGGTGATGGGAGGATTGGGTGGGGAATGAGAGGTTGCCCAGGATAATGCCAGTGCGATTGAGAACGGCCGTTTTCCCCCAATACCCACTGTCCTGCAACGCCTCTCGCGCTACATAAAGCGACCACTTGAACAGATCATCCATGTCCTCAATGGCTGCGGCAGGGAGCCGATAGCCGTTCGCGTCAAAGCTAAACCCGCGAATGTACCCGCCCTGCAGACAGTAATATTTGTCTTGGGTTTTGGCATTGGGGGCGTAAAATATTTGCGGGTCTACTCCCATCTGAACGGCCGTTGCCGCTGATCGCGAATCTTTTTGAGCAAGTAAGTTTTGCCAATATTGCGCTGGCGTTTCGGCATCTGGAAATAGACAGGAGAGGCCGACGATTGCTAATTTTTCCATAGGTTTTGTTTACCTGGGTTCTAGGAATTTAGAAGTCAAATCGCAGTTGATTCGTAAATGGCGAATAAAACACACCAATAATGACAAATGGATTAGGTGCTTTGATATGATGAGCTTTTGTTGTTCCAACAAAAAGCGATAACTCTTTTCCTTTTGACAAAAATTCTTCTTCGTACTTTTTGCGAACTAGCTGGTTCGCAGCAACTTCATCACCTTCTGTTTTTGCCAAGCATTTCCAGTAGAGAGCACCAATTTCCCAATCCTCTATCATTAATCTTCGAGGACGTTGGTCACCATCAGTTAAAAAGCGATAATAATATTTGTATGGTAGCTTTTTTACGACTTGTAATTCTCGGCCACTTGATCCTTGACCTTGTGCAAACAAGCTCATCTGTTTTAATTCTTCAAGTATTTTAGGCTTCCATTCTCGTTCATCTTCTTTGACCACGAACTCAACAATTTCTTTTGGCTTAAGAGTGGCAACAGATTTCCATTCATTTGGTGTCTTGGCTAGCGTAATCAGATTGGTCATTGATGTAAAAACTTCGCGCAAAGCATACCTTTTTCGTTCAGCCCAATCTCTATTTTTCCCAGTTGACATGCTACCAACAACTTTGATTTCTTCATCAATTCCCAAACGTGGACGATAGCTTTCTTGTCTAAAATCACTTTTGGTCTTTACTAAATCAAGTTCGATCCAATCGTACTTTTTATATTGTTGGTCATACGGCAACGCCCGAAATTTAATAGGATATATACGTATCCATTCACCGGTTTCAAGGAATCCAGCATTACAGACAAGTTCATCATACTTCGCTGAAGGATTTGGATATGTTTTTACAGTAATAAGAACACGCGCATTCGGTATTTCATGAGGAAGGTACATCACAAAACTCCATTAAATATGAACAATTGGAAAATTAAACTTCTCATTTTCCTTCAATCTTTCAGTGATTTTATGCCTGTGACACATACAAGGGTCAGCCTCAAAGCAGGTCAATGCAACTCTGCCATGTTTGGAGGCAATCTCAGTGATTTTATCTAAGGCGATAGATTGATCTGGCAACACCGTTTTAGCATACAAATCAAACAAATCAATGTAAGATGCTTTGTCTGAGAGGTTTTTTCGCAAATGTGATTCTATTCCTAATTCTGGTATATGATGGTATTGTATCCCCACTCGTTCTAAATAATGTTGCATTCGTTTTTTGGAGAATCCATGTTTACGTGAAAGAGGATTACGTCGAACATCAATCAAAACTCTTACATTGTTAATTGTAAGGCGGCGAATATAATCATCAATTGTGCTCCCTTCATATCCAATAGTAAACAGAGTTGGTGACAAATCTGTACTCCAAGATTGTCGAACCTTATCTTGTTCTTTTGGAGATAGAATTTTATTAATAATAGTGCTTTTTGAAGCATATTCAGGGTATTCAAGATATGCTTTATGAATTAGTTTCTGGTCGCGTAAGCTCTTTGTTTTAGCAGCAAATTCTCTTAATGAAGCATGGTCTTTTGGCTTAAGTTGATAAATATATGAACTGCTTGCAGTCAGTTCAAAATAATCAACATTTTTAAGATATCCTTGTTCGATCAATTTCCTTTTATCAAAATAGGATATGAAACTAAAAGCACCAAATTGATATGGGAAAAAATCATAATGATTTTGTTGTGTCTCCTGGCAATATAGAAACAGGAGTTTTTGTAAATCAGTGTTTCCAACCCGTTTCCCGCTCACTTCTGTCATTGCCAATAATATTTTCTGGCGATAAAACATGTTGTTATCCTTGAATAGGCTATCGCATTATCTTGAGCTTAACTTTACACTATATCACGATAAGAGAATATTCTTTTGGTTCAGATTCTTTAAGTATCTGAGTTTTTATCTATTAATCCGATAGATCCATAGGCCGGAACGAACAGGTGGTTTAACTGTTTGCTGATGGTTACTTTTGCACCGAGGACGCGGGCGTACAAACGGCCGTTTTCATCATGCGTAAAAATATCCGCCACCAGTTCGCTTTCCGAACTTTCCCGTACTTCCATTGAGACAACTGTTGTTTTGTCAAAAGGAATGGGGCGGAACTGTTCCCCCCGATTTGTGTGCAGCGGCAAGCTGCCCGCATCGTGGAAATGTCGCGCCCAAATGACCATGCTTTGAAACTGCCCATCTGCAATGAATGGATTGAAACTTTGCACCTGATATTGTCCTTGTTCAACCGCCGACAGAGCCGCCAATCGGCAGCGCATCGTCACCTTGCTGGGGCTAATATTCAACAGTTGCTCAATTCCCTGAAAATGAGGGCCGTGAAACAGCGTTCCATTTTGATAAAGCGTTGCTTTATCAACGGAACCTTTTACAGAAGGGTCAAAGTTACTGTAGAGCGGTGCGTCTGGCAATGTCGCCAGCAGCGTCATCTCTGCCCTGTAATGGAAGCGGAGTTTTCCCGCTTCATTTTGGCTGGAGATTAGTGCCTTGAACGAGATTTTGCCATCTGCTTTGAACGTTTCTTCCAGATCAAGAGCGTATGCCTTGCTGTTTGGATGGCTGTCGTCGAAGACAATTCCTTTTAGCACCTGATAGTTGTCGCAGCTAAACAAGGTGTAGCCTGGGTATAGCTGCTCACACAAATTGCCCATCCAGGCGATGGCGCAAACGGTAGGCAATACAGGGTTGCCGCCAATGATATGATCTCGCAAAAAAGGGTTCGCCTCCAGGCTTAGATAGCGATGAATGCGATGTTTGTGTAGCCTGCCGTCTAGTTCGCCATCGGGAAAGGCTAATGGGCCACCAACAACGGTTTGCGTGACGGCGTGATTGGCGGCGGTAAGCTCATTTGCCAACAGCCATGCACCTACATCAAGCGGAATTACCTCAATATTGCGCTCAGCAAAGAGCTGCTTCAGCGCGGGCGTGACCATGCCGCCATCCCACGGGCCCCAATCAATAGCGACGACGTGGCAATGGGGATGCTGCATTTTCAATGAATGGGCCGTTTTGTTGAGGATTTCGTTAGCAATGGCATAATCGGATTGTCCGACGTTGCCGTAGAAGCCTGCTGCCGATGAGAATAACACTAAATGTTGAAGCTGCTGGGGCGGCACGGCTTGCAGCAGTGCCTGCAAGCCAGCAACCTTTGTTGCGTAAACGGCCGTAAAATCCGCCTCCGTTTTCTGCTCGATGAGCTTATCAGACAGCACCCCTGCCCCATGAATAATGCCTGTGATTGTGCCGAGACGGTGAGAAACGGCCGTTAACGCCGCATCTAATGCCACCCCATCCGTCACATCCACAGAAAGATATTCAACCTGGCTGCCAGCTTGCTGAATGGCGTGTAGCGTTTGCTCAATTTCACGTTTTGAGGCGATAGATTGCGCCAGCTTTCCAACAAGCATGGGCGTTGGTTTTTCACCTTGTGCCAACAAATGCTGCATAATTTGCCGCTTTAATCCGGCTTCATCTGCATACTCGCCTAGCCAGCTTGTGTCAAGATCATCAATGGAGGAGCGTCCGAGCAGAACAAATTTGCATGGGTACTGCTGCGCCAGATGAATGACGCAGCTTGCCGTGATCCCTTTTGCGCCGCCGCTGACGACAAACAGGCTTTCTGGCGCGTCTGGCGTGCCAGACGCGATTTGGGCGTTAGGCTCATACGCTGTTAACGGCGTTTCAACCGTTTCCAGCGTAACGCGCCCATGGTTGCCGTAGCCCACTTCGCTGACGAGCTGATTGGGATCATGCAGTTCAGCAAGAACATAATCGGCGACTTGTTGTGGATCATAGCCGGGACGCAAATCAACGGCGCGGCAAAAAACGTGCGGCCATTCTAAATTGACCGTTTTGCAGAGGCCAAACAGCCCCCCGTTGATGGGGTTGAAGGGTAACTTACCATCCAGCCCTAATGCCCCATCCAAATGGGTGACGATGAGGAAGCTGGCGCGGGTTTGCTGCTGTGCCGCCTCGTTGAGGGTTTCTTTGAGGTGCTTGGCGATGAAGAAGGTTTGTTTGAGGATGGTGGCTGCGTCTGCGTCAGGCGGTTGCAGCTGGATGAAGGAGCCGATGGCGCCGAACTGGGTGGTAACGGCCGTTAATCCATCCTGCAAAGCAGCTTCACTCAAATCGGCTAACAAAACGCGCCCAACCGTAACGGGCAACGCCGCTTGTGTTGCCACGACCGATTGGGGGAGGCTTAACACGGCAACACGCCATCCTCGGTCAATGAGTGTTTGGGCAACCGCTGTTGTTGCTTCGGTTCCATCATCAGTCAGTAGGCAGCAGTTGGTTTGTGATGGGGTGATTGCCAAAAAGTCAGCCATTGGCAATGGTTTTAGTTGAACAAGATTACGTGTAATCGCGTGGTTTGTAAGGGCAGGCACACGATTGCTTTTGGTGGGAGACCCGACCCCTGCCGTGGTCGGGTCAGCTTTTCCCAGGTTTGTCCCCAGGTGGTCTACAATTTGTTGCAAGGTACGCAACTCAGCTAGTTCGGCTGGATTGACCTCCGGCAAATCCGGGTGACGCTTTTGCATTGCGCCCAATATTTCTACCCGCTTGATGGAGTCGATACCTAGGTCAGATTCCATATCCATCTGCATCTCTAACATTTCGACGGGATACCCTGTTTTTTCGCTAACAATAACGAGCATTGCTTGGGCGAGTTCGTCTGTTTTGGCTGTGGTGGGGAGGTGGGGAACGGCCGTTTCAACAGGTTCAGTGCGAGTCGCTTCCACTTCAGCCACGACAGATACTGAGGGTACACCGTGCGGCTGTGCCACAGCCGGTTGCAAATGATCGACAATTTGCTGCAAAGTGCGTAGCTCAGCCAGTTCAGCCGGATTCACTTCTGGCAGTTCAGGATGCTGCTTTTGCATCGCGCCCAATATTTCTACCCGCTTAATAGAGTCGATGCCTAGGTCAGATTCCATGTCCATCTGCATTTCCAGCATTTCGACAGGATACCCTGTCTTTTCGCTGACGACAATGAGCATCGCTTGGGCTAATTCGGCCGTGAGTGCGGTAGGTTGTGGCGGGGAAACGGCCGTTTCAACAGGCTCAATGCGAGTTGTTTCCACTTCAGCAACAACGGGTGCAGGGGTAGGCGGTGCTGCCTGTAGAACAACTTTTGGCGGGGGAGGTGGCGGCTCCGGCGGCTTCACCACAACTTGCGGAATGGTCTGTTTAGCGACAAACCCGTTGGTTGGATCGGTTGGGTTGGTGGGCGGCATTTTCGGTTGCGAGGGTGGCGGTGGCTGCGGTAGGCTGACCGTACTGCTGCCGTTGTCGGTCTGATAGGTTTGCATGAGATGCACAACAGCTTTGGCATACGCCTCTTGCCCTTTGAGAAAAGTCTCATGGACGCGAGCCGTTTCGGTCTGGTGCTGATGCAGCTGCTCCAGACTTTTTTCGAGCTGCGTTTGAAATTCGGATGGATCAGGCATAGTTTTTTTATTTTCCTTTGATTGTGATATTGCGGTTGTCGTGAGTGAACGGCCGTTTCCAGTGGTCATTGCTGGTTTTGCAGATGTTTTGACAATCGATTTTGTGGCTGGTGCCGGAGGTTGGGCATCTTTTGCAAGCGGTTTTGCAACTGGCTGCGGTAATGGTTTAGCAGGCTGTGGGGAAGGGCGACGCTCTTGCAACGCCTCGGCAAATGCGGCCTGCGTTTTGGGGCTGACGTAATTGTTGCCCGCCAGGCTAACATTGATAACACTTTTTTTGTCGCTCGTGCTGCTGTCAAATTCAAGAGAATAAGGATCGAGCACACGCAATGGCAAGCCGACAACAGATAGCTGCACATACGCTTCACGCAGTTGGCGGTCGCTGTCCTTCGATTTGCTGGCATTGACGGCAACAGCCACATGCGGCCGTTCGCCAAGAATCTCCTTCACCAGGCTTGTTAATATCCGCTTGGGGCCAATTTCCACAAAAATGGTACCACCTGCCGCGTAAATATTTTCAATTTCTTGGCTAAACAAAACCGGCTTTAGAATATGTTCTTGCAAACTGGTTTGAATCGCTTCTGGCTGCTGCGGGTACGGTTGCGCTGTGCTGTTGCCGTACACGGGAATTCGTGGCCCATTAAACTGCGCTTGGGCAATGGCCTGGGCAAATGGTTGTTGGGCATGTTGGACAAATGGCGTGTGGAAGGCTGCCGATACGGGTAGTGGCGTCACGATGTAATTTTTGGCTGCAAGATGTTGTTGCGCTGCCTGCATGGCTGGTTTGGAGCCTGCCAGCACGACTTGTTCTGTTGAGTTGTAGTTGGCAATTGTGATGCCATCCAACCCTTGCAAGTCGGTTTGCAAGCGATCAATATCTCCTTTGACGGCGACCATTGTGCCTGTGTCAAATGTTGGGTCGCCGGGGGCTGCCATCGCTTGCCCACGTGCTTTGGCAAGATAAAAATAGCTGGCATCATCCAAGGCCCCGCCTGCCCAAAGTGCCGTTAATTCGCCAAAGCTGTGTCCAGCGGCAAAGTCTGGGCTAAATCCAGCCGCTTGCAACAGTTTGTAAAGGCCAACGCTGAATGCGCCGATGGCTGGCTGGACAAACTCGGTGCGGCGCAGGGTGTTGTTTTGTGCCTCTTTTTCTGTGGCTGTAAAGACGGGAATGGGGAATAAAACGTTGGAAAGCGGGGCTTGCCCATCATTCACAAACAGGGCATCCATCTGCCTGTAAGCGTTGCGGATGGGTGGGAAGTTGAGGGCAAGCTCTTGGCCCATTTCTAAATATTGTGATCCTTGCCCAGGAAATAGCGCTACCACTTTACCTTTGGCTGCAATGCCGCTTTGGCGGTAGAAGATACCTTTGGGATGTTCCCAGTGGGAGTTGCTGTTGGCTTTGAGGAGGGAAACGGCCGTTTCCAAATAAGCAATTGCTTGGGCCAATGAATCCGCCACAAACCCCAGCCGTGCTGATGCGGTAGGAATATTGGGCGTTTGCGACAGGGCAATCAGTTCACGGTAATGGGCAGCACCTGTTTCTGCACGGAGTTCAGCCAGTTCATCTTCACATTTTGCCACCAACTGCGCCTGGGAGGGAGCCGCCAGGAAAATCGCTTCAGGGGATTTGTGCAGACGGTAGGCGTCTTTGTGTTCGTCGCTGTACTCTTCCAGAGCAAAGTGGAAATTGGTGCCACCAAAGCCAAAGGCACTGACGCCAGCGCGACGCGGCAGCCCATTTGCAGGCGACAGCCAAGGGCGAGAGCGTGTGTTTAGGTAAAATGGGCTGTTTTCAATCTCCATCTTGCGATTTGGCTTTTCTATATTGAGCGTGGGTGGCAAGGTTTTATGGTGCAGGGCGAGGGCGGTTTTGACGAGGCTGGCCGCTCCGGCGGCCGCTTTTGTGTGGCCGATTTGGGATTTGACGCTGCCCAAAGCGATATGCTGTTTATTGGGATTGTTGTGGCTGAACACCTTGTTGAGGCCGTTAAATTCGGTGGGGTCGCCAGCGGGAGTGCCTGTGCCGTGGGCTTCAACGAGACCCACGGTTGCCGGGGGAAACCCAGCGTCTTGATAGGCGCGTTCAACCGCCATTGCCTGCCCCGATGCACGGGGCGCATAGATGCTTTTGTAACGGCCGTCACTCGATGTGCCAATCCCTTTAATCACGGCATAAATAGTGTCATTGTCCCGCTCGGCGTCTTCGAGACGCTTAAGGAGCAACATGCCGACTCCTTCACCAATCATCATACCGTCGGCGTTATCGTCAAACGGCCGTATATCATTTTTCTTGGAAAATGCAGGCGTTTTGCTAAAACTCATATACATGAAGATAGAGTTGTCGGTATCGACCCCACCGGTAAGCATCATGTCTGCACGATGGTCAGTTAGCTCAGTGACTGCCATTTTGATAGCGGCCAATGAAGCGGCACAAGCTGCATCGACGACACAGTTCATGCCGCCTAAATCGAGCCGATTTGCCACCCGACCAGAAATCACATTGCCCAACATGCCAGGAAAAGAGTTTTCTTCCCAATGAATATATGCTTTTTTCATTTTCTCAATGATTTGAGCACGATCTGATTCATCAACCCCGCTGCTTTCAAGCACACGGTCCCAAACTGGGTATTGAAGGCGAGAAGTCAGTGGGGTAATGAGCTTTTGTCCACCCCCCACGCCTAGAACAACGCCCGTTGTCGTGCGGTCAAATTCACGCGCTTCATCATACCCTGCATCTTTCATTGCCTGTTTTGCCACAACCAATGACAACAGTTGAGAAACGTCCGTTACTTCCAGAATATTAGGCGGTAGCCCAAATTCCATTGGATTAAAGTCGATATCGGGAATAAACCCGCCCCGTTTGCAGTACGTTTTATCTGGGGCTGTCGGGTCAGGATCGTAATAATCGTCTATTTCCCATCGTGAAGGCGGCACATCGGTGATGCAATCTACTTCTTTGACGATATTATCCCAATAGGTTTGCAAATTTTCTGCTTGCGGAAAAATACCAGCTAAACCGATAATAGCGATTGGTGATTTCTGCAAAGCACTCTTCATGTTTAACTGTTCAGGCATATATGTCTCCAAGTTGATTTCTGCCCAAGCTGGAAGCTCCTTCTTCGCACCGTAAACAATTATGCATTGAGTTGAATGCTGCGAAAAGCTAAACAGGTGGTTAGTTTAGTATAGTAAAGAAAAACCCTCATAATCTTAAGAGTTACGAAAGATGTGTGCTTATCTGAAGCGTATGTGTATGAAGAAACGGCCGTTCAAATTAAGGAATTAGAGCTAGACAAAAAACTTTCAATCTAATCCCTCTCACTTTGCCAGTTTCCAATCTTCTCCAGGGCATATCGATACCCAACATCAGCCAATATCTGAGCTTTATCGAAATCCATCAAGCCAAAAGAATACACGGGCGGTACTAGGTGAAGGTCAATGATATGTTTGGTGATATTGAGTGTTTGTGTGTTCGTAATCAAAATTGAGCGCATCATCACTTCGCCAATGGACGGGAATTCAGAGTTTTTTGCCCAGGGGTTGAGCCGGTTCCAGAGTGACTTCCAACCGGAAACAGTATAGTCGAATGGGGTCAGCTCTTTGGACTGATCAGCACGGGCCACATCAATGGCGATGATACGACCAATATCTGGGCGGGTGTTCATGAGGTCTGTGGGCAAATTGTTGATCAATCCCCCATCGGCCAAAATATCGCCATCCTGGAAGGCTGGGGGCAGGATGCCGGGAATGGCTGTGCTGGCACGAACCGCATGCATGAGGGAGTCAGATTCGTGCATCATTAATTTGGCTTGGGTTAAATTGGAGGAGATACAAAAAAAGGTTGTCCAGAGGTCTTCAATACGCACCGATCCAAAAAGATAGGCCAATGCATTGGTAAAATTTTTGCCGGTCGTCAGCGCATGTAGCGGTAATGTGTAATCAACCCGTTTAACCGACTTTTCTACTCTGGCAAGCATTGTCTCGAAATCCAAACCCATCGCATGTAATCCGGCAAATATAGCACCCCCACTCACGCCGCAAATAGCGTCAATGGGGACGCCTTTTTCAATTAGTGCGCGAATCACACCAATCTGGGCCATTGCCCGAGCCCCACCCCCGCTGAGCACCAGCCCCACCCCTTGCCCCGTGAGTAAACGGCCGATTCGTCTAAAATCTGCCATTCGCTGTAACCTTACATGATAATGGTTGCCTACATTTCGTGGTGACAGCCATTGCGCCGTATTTTGGGGCTGGTCTGTATTTTCATCATGAAGCAGAACCAAGCATTGAATGATTTTCTGATTTTTGGCGCGGGCAAGCAAGCTGGTTTCAATGTCGCCTAGTGCAGGAGAGCCGTTTGCATTGCCCACAATGAGCAGTAAATCAGCCTGACGCACGCAGCGCCTAGTCCAAGCAGTTGGTTCGTAATCTGCTTCGTACAGCACGTAATCGTTTATCGCTTCCTGTTCGTTGAGCCAAAAAATGAAACGGCCGTTTTTAGGATCATCATCTGCCAAATAGGCAACACTCTCTGTGCCTAAATGGGCATCACATTGCTCACTATTGAGAACCATCGTTGACCCTAAGCTGCGTAGCGCGTCTGTCAGTTTTGCTGTGAAATCAGCTAAAGGAACCGAGTTGTCAACAGGAATCACACAGATCGTTGTCACGCCGCTTGTTACCGGCTCATTGCCTAATAATTGACCCTGTAAACGCTCAATGATCGGCCCGGCAAATTGGGCCAACATCGCATCGGGATGTTTTTGTAACAGCCGCTTGAAAGCATCCTGTGATAATTTGGCTAGCAAACTGTCCCGTAGGGCAAACGCCTTTGCCGTTCTTTTTGCGCCTGTGATTAAGCCAATTTCGCCTACGGTTTGTCCGCGATAGGTGTCAACCGTGTAGGGTTGATCTTCATTAGCTTTTTGACTCACAATCCGTAAACGGCCGCCAATGACAATAAACAGCGCATCCCCCGGATCGCCTACTTCCATAATCGTCTCGCCGCTGGCAACCGTTGTCAGTTCCAACTCAGCCTGAATATCTCGTAAAACATCTTCCTCAAGCCCTTTAAAAACGTTCGTCTTAATCAAGACATGATTCAAGCGGGATTGATGCACACGCAGGCTGATCGCTTCGTAAATAACACGACGCGCTTCTGGAACGGCTGCGGTGACTGCTTCAAGGTTTTTTTTAGATAAAGAAACCAACTCAGACGCAATCACCGCATCTACCGATGCCGTGCGTCTCTCCCCCGTCAGTAATGAAATTTCACCAACACCTTCACCAGGCTCTTTGAACGTTAGGAAATTGTCTGATTCATCAAGCTCTTCATCAATGACCCGAAGCTGCCCCTTTAATAGGATGTAAAGGCAATCCCCTCGCTCTCCCTGCTGAATCAGCCGTTCATTTGGCGCAAGCTGAATTTGCTCGAAAGCAGACGTTAAGACTTCTTTATATTTTGCTAGAATAGCACCAAAAAAATGCCAGACGATTGATAAGTCAGGTTTGGCTGGTTCTGGCGTGGCAGTAGGTGAAATTTCATCCATAAGATTAACTGATAAGGCGCAATCCGAAAAATAATTAGGGTGAAATTATATTATTTTTCGGATTGCGCTTGAGGCAGTTTCGGGTTGAACACTTATTTGTTTTTCCGAAACTGCCTAACAGAAATTTGTGGCTCTTTAGGAACTCAGGGGGAGTGGAGGCTTTAGCCGGAACATGTGCCGCGAGACCCGGCTGAAGCCTCTACTCCTAATCCAGATATGGGGTTCACCCCATGAAATCCCAAAGAGCCAAATTTGTTTCATTAGTTTTCGCTCAAGCAACCGTTAATTGTCATTTCGACCATAGGGAGAAATCCCTCTAAACTTAATCAATTGAAATGTCAGGAATTCCCTATCAAATTTTCTCTGGAATTGATAGGAAATCGACGATTTTTCACCACCTGCATGGTTACATTGGATTTAAGTTTGTGCAAACGTCCACTGATACAGCGACACCATTTTGGCACCTACTACTTTGGAAAGATTGTAAAAAAGGCGCGAAGCGATAGCTGGTTCATTTTCCATCAAGCCCAACACTGATTTTTCGTTTAGGCTTAATAGCTGCACATCCTCTGAAGCAGCATAGACATCGCTAAGATGGTCTGCATGCAGCAAGAAGGCCAATTCCCCGACAACATCTCCCTGAGATAAGACGGTCACTACCTGAGCACCTTCGCGTACTTCTACCAATCCGGAGAGGATAATAAACATGGTGCGATCAACAGTGTTTTTCCGGATAACTAGATCGTTTAGTTCACACTTTATAACAAAGCTTCGTTTCATTAATTTGGTGACCTCATCTTCATTGAGGCCATCAAAAATGGTGCTGGTTCGTTCGTGAGAATCAGAAAGTAAACCATAGCTGCGTGCCCATTGGGCTGCTGCCTCACTAGCCACCGATTGAATCGTTGGTGCTTGTGGAATCAGTGACAATATTTCCCTGGGAACGGGTGGGTTGAAATCGCCGGTAGCAAATCTTAGGAGTGGGGAGTTGAGGCGTTGGAAATACTCAATATCTTCTATGACGAGAACTAATGGTATCAGTAACCCCACCGTGACATTGTTAAATGTTTTGGTATAGGTACGGTAGCCAAGACGGGTATAAAGGTTCAAAAGATGTGGTCGACAGTCGCAAAACGAAAGCTGTACTTTGTTGTCTAATGAAAATTGGGCACTTGCCCCTAATAGTTGGAAAGGCAACAGCGTGCCACGGAACTGCTTAGACACCATAAATTGAGTAAGGATAACCATCTGATCAGGCGAAACGATAGATTCAAAGCGACTCAAATCATACGTCTCATTAAATTCCGCAGGAAAAGGGGTATCGCCACCCCAATGGATGCGTAAAGTACCAGCTATTTCACCACCAACAGTCGCGTATAGGATGCGGGCTGTGTCATCGTTGGAATCAGTCAGCACCTTTTTTTCGTGATCAACAGCTACTGATTCCTTATTCATTTCTTGATTGTAAATTTCGTAACGCAGTTGAAAGATTGACTGTAGCTCGTCTTTAGATTCCGCGTATCTTACTTGAATATCCATGTCTCCCTTTGCCCTATTAAAGATAGCTATTCTCGGGCTTTCTTTGTAAGATCAGCCACCACAACGTCACAAAACGCAACGGTTTTTGATAAGCATTGTCATATTCAGGTCGCAGCGCATCTGCGCCAAAGTGCCACATCCAGGCACCCGTCCGCCATTCAAGCCATTTATGCAGATGGTGCGGATCAAGCAAAAACAACAAAGGAACCGTTAAACGTTTCTTTAAATTCCAACGGATTTTAGGCGAACCAAAATGTTTGTCATCCAGCACCGACGTCAGACGATAATCTTCCATTTTATCATAGCGGGCAATTTCCGAAAAACGGGTTGCCGACCATTGGGTAAGTCCATCATCTCCACTAGGGTAGAACCCTGAATGGAAGCGCGTTTGTAAATAGCAGCTAAAATGATCAGCGAACGTCCTCGGTGATTTGATCATGTGCAAACAGGAGATAAACAGACGATTGGAGTCTGATGCGGGCTTAAGAAGCTTCTGGGCCATGGCAAACATACTCCCATAAATATCTCCCTGCATCGCTAAATCTTGACGATACTTACTGGGAACATAATGCTCAACCGTGTCCATAAAAGTAACGGCATCAAATTGACCATACAGCCTTTTTCTCAGCTCCGGGTCATCAGGAAGCGCCTTCCAATTTGGTGCAAATGACCTCAAGTCCATACTGTTTTTGGCAATACGCACTTTGCTTAGGCGAAATATTGACGCCTACTGCTTGAATCCCTTTAGACTTGGCATAATTGAGCCAGTCACCAAAGCCACAGCCGATATCAATCAAGCTGTCTCCAGGCTGCAAATTAAGCTACTGTAGTACAAAGTCCCATTTGTCCTTCTGTGACTGTTGAAGAGACTTAGACAGATCACCATCATACAAATTGAACCCAAGATCACGACCTTCATTCGATTGACCGTCTAAAAAGATGTAGGCGAACTGATACCCCCGTTGAATAGCTATTTCAGTGTCGAAGACAGATTTCCCTAAAAAGAAGTAGGATACATCATCTAAAAACAGGAGGAAAGGCCATAACAGGATCAGAAATGGGTTAATTTGAATGGCTAAAAAAATTGCGGCAGCAATGATCAAAAGATAGATAATGCTGTTGCGGTCAAGTAGTGACATAGAATAGGTTCCCTTGTGGATAGTTTGTAACTATTCAGGTATCTCGCGTGCATATGACTGGCAGTCCTGACCTATGGAAGATTACCAACTGTTTTCTCAGGACTGCCAGTCGTCGGCGTATAGTTACGATAGTTTTATCTTGGATAAGGTGTTACTGCAAGTCGCATTGCTACAATATCTGATTATACTTATAATCACCTCGGTTCAAAAACTTTTGGTTCAATCTATGGTTAACTCTACCGAAAAATCACAACTGTCTATTAACACTTTTTCCCCAAATCGAAACTTCACTTTGCTGTTTCTTGCCATTTATTTCACGATATTATTAACGCTTTTTGGCTGTCAGGGTGGGCTGGAATTACCGACCATTGGGGCAGATGTGGCTATCGTATCTGAACAGCCTGTAATTGGCATTCCCTTAGCTGGGCCAGTTAGGCGCAATCCGAAAAATAATTAGGGTGAAATTATACTGTTTTTCGGATTGCGCTTGAGGCAGTTTCGGGTTGAACACTTATTTATTTTTCCGAAACTTCCTTAACAGACAGTGCGCCCATTCAACTCGCGCTCCTTAGCGACGGCACAGCCCGCAATTGGGAAGGGGTTGCAATGCTAGATGATCGTGGGTTCCTCTTGGCAACTGACAAATTCCCTGACACCATTTTAGCCTTCGTGCAGAAACCTTAATCTCGACATGACAGGTTTCTAACCTGCACAAAGCAGTAACTCTCGTATAATAGTGCTAGGAACGAGGATTTTATAATTCAGAAAACTACTATCCGCAGATTACACAGATCGCACAGATTTTTCCTGACCAATCTGCGAAATCTGTGGATAAAAAGTCTTTGGTTTAATTTAATCTTCATTCCTAGTGGAAACAACACGCTTTGATCGTTGAGATCATTCACAGGTACAAATCAATTATCAGGAGACCACAAAAGCCCCATGGAACAACCGATTTCGTATATCCCAATGGACAGAAGGCAAGCATTGTATCGTGGCGAAAAGCTGCCCGATCCGACATATGGTGCCGCTCTGTTTGCTGATGTTTCTGGCTTTACACCGCTAACCGAGCGGCTCGTGCAAGATTTGGGGGAACAGCGGGGTGCAGAGGAGCTCACCCTTTGTCTAAATCGAGTGTACGATGCACTGGTAGATGAGCTGCATCGTTACGGTGGCAGCGTCATTAACTTTAGTGGAGACGCTATTACCTGCTGGTTAGAAGGGGACAACGGTTTTCGAGCAACTTCTTGTGCTCTAGCGATGCAAGCGGTCATGCAGCAGGTGGCAACGGTGCAAACGCCATCAGGAACCATTACGCTGGCAATGAAAACGGCCGTTGTCACAGGCAATGCCAGACGTTTCCTTGTTGGCAATCCAGATGTGCAGCTCATTGATGTGTTGGCAGGCAAAACGCTTGATCGCCTAGCAGAAGCCGAGCAT
>UOEU01000038.1_pt1 | contig 31523 bp, 22 predicted proteins | sample 1989311 | NCBI WGS metagenome assembly UOEU01 (sample SAMEA4712195, study PRJEB27164) | hydrothermal vent metagenome | biome: marine basaltic hydrothermal vent biome; feature: marine hydrothermal vent; material: mineral | place: Pacific Ocean | collected 2011-06-14/2011-07-23 | depth 1719 m | reverse complement strand
CATTAGTGACAAGGTGACTTATGCAAGAGGTCTAATATTGAACTGTGCCAAACATTAGCAAGAACGGAAGCCGACAAAATCAATACGGCAAATGCCCAAGAGAAATTGTTGTGGTTTGAAGATCAACTTTTAATGCTCGATTTACCTGATTCGTTGCCAAAAGGCATTTGCCACTGCGATTTTGACTTTTCAAACCTGCTGTTTCAAAGCGATCAGCTTGTAGCGGTTCTGGACTTTGACGACGCCAATTACACCTATTTAACGTTTGATCTTGCTTGTTTGATCGACTCTTGGGCATGGCCGCATCAATTTGATGCGCTCGATTTTGGACAAGCACGTAAAATAGTGCAGGTTTATACAAAATATCGTCCACTCTCACCTGTTGAGCAGCAACATCTTTTTGATGTCCACAAATTGGCTATTCTGTTTGATGGCATTTGGTTTTTCAAACGCGGGCAAGCCAATAATTTTTATGAACGGCAGAAAATTGAGTTTCTGGATAATTTAAGGTCGGAAAAATATGCTGAGAGCATATTTTGCTAAAAAACGACAAGCCATCATTTTGAATAGTATCAAGGTGATTCCAAAATTGTCATAAACTGGTGATTATCTTTTTTGTACGCAGATTTGCATGATCACCCTGATTAAAAGTGATCAATCAGGCAAATCAGGGGAATCTGCGTCCCATTTTTATGTACAATCAACCTCCCGGAGGTTTTCACCCTGAATGATCTGGTTGATGGAACCTCCGGGAGGTTTATTTGTGAGTGTGGCAATAACCGTCACAACTTCTGCTATAATGACGTTATGTTAAAACAAAAATCTGGACAGCGGTTGGCATTTCTGGCAGAAGCTGAAGCAGATGCTTTGGCAGAATGTTTGGTGGCCTTTGCCAATGGAGACGGTGGGCTGATTGTGTTGGGGCTGAATGAAAACGGCCGTTCCGCCACCACCATCTGGGAAGAAGAAGCAGAAGGGGCGTTGCTAGAAGCTGCCCGGCTTTGCCGTCCACCTGTGCCAACCCAGTGGCAACAGGTAGAAACGCCACAGGGAACGCTCATTGGGATTGAAGTGCCGCGCAGCACCGACCTGCACACGCTGGAAGACGGCCGTGTGCTGGTTCGCAGCGGTACGCGCAACCGTCCCCTCACAGGGGACGAAGTCCGCACTCTAGCTAACAGCAAAAATAGTGCCGATTTTGAAACCGAACTCGTCCCGGGTGCTCGTTATTCCGATTTAGACACAGAAATTGTGCAAGATTACCTCGACCGACGGGAGCAGCGTGGCCAATCACGGGTACTTTCAACTCGCGAGTTCCTCTTTGAAATGGGCGTCACCGACCGGAATGGTCATCCGACAACCACAGGCGTTTTACTTTTTGCCCGTAATCCCCAGATGTTTTTTCCTCAGAGCGGCATTGTTTTTGTCAAATTTTCTGGCACAGAGCCGCGTGGAGAGGATGGCGGCATTGGTTATGGCCGTCGTGATGAGATCAGTGGGCCGGTTGCTCGGGTCATCGAGCGTGCCTGGAACGTCATCTTTGAAGAGATGCGTGTGGGCGCCACCGTTAACAAGCTAGAGCGAGAAGAGCTGCTGGAATACCCCCGCTTTGCCGTGCGCGAAGCCCTCGTCAACGCCGTGGCCCACCGAGATTACCGCATTCAGGGGCGGCGTATCGAAATCCGCATGTATGCTGATCGGCTGGAAATTATTAGCCCCGGCGGGCTGCCGGGCTACATGACTCTGGACAATTTAGTAGAAGAGCATTTCTCGCGCAATCCGCGTCTGGTCAACGGCCTTTATCAGTGGGGCTATATTGAGGAACTCGGGCTAGGCATTGACCAGATGATTGAAGAGATGGTGCAGGCAGGCAACAAGCCGCCCGATTTCCGCGCCACGCCCCACCTGTTCACCGTGACCCTGCACAATAAGCGCAAGCGGCAGCCCACCCCCAAGTGGACGCGCAGCATAAACGAGCGGCAAACCCGCGCCCTCACTTACGTACGCGAAAATGGCGCCATCACCAACCGAGAATACCGTAAGCTTTGCCCCGATGTCTCCCCAGAAACGCTTCGCCTTGACCTTGTTGATCTGGTCGAGAAGGGTGTCCTCCTCAAAATTGGTTCCAAAAAAGGGACGCATTACATTTTGAAGTGATTATGAATTGTCTATCACTACTGAAATCTATTCTCCGGATGGGTCGTTTGTGGCCTTTCAAAATTATGCATGTCTGATACGTTTCTGAATCTTGAATTCTCACAGTATGGTCACCCAACGCAAAGGCAAATAATTTTTCTTGCGGATGAAATGCAATATCCTAAATGGACGCGAGTTCTATTCATACTCGCTGATAAACAGATGAGGATCGGTCATCACATTTCCACATTTAATGGAAAAATGCTCTAAATCTCGTTTACTAACTTACAAAGTAAGAGTGTGCGCTTGTCCTGCGCGTAAAAGGTGACGTGTTTGGAGATATTCGGGCTTTCTCCAAACATAACAAATTTAGCGGTCACCCACAAAATTATAACCATAGACATAACACAATTGCATCTCATTTTCTGATGGAGATTCCGCTATGAGCAAGCTTAATATTTGCATGCTTGGCAGATTAAACGTTCGGATTGACGGGCAAACAGTTGATGGGGGCGATAGTCGAAAAGCCCAAGAATTGTTTAGTTATCTGCTGCTGTACCGCGACCGCCCTCATCTGCGTGAAGCATTAGCGAGCCTACTGTGGGGAAATAATGCCACCAAGCAGGCAAAGCAATATTTGCGTAAAGCGCTTTGGCAGCTACAGCAAGCACTGTTAACAGATGATTGTAACGATAACGGCCGTTTCCTCATAGTCGAGCCTGAGTGGATACAATTTAACCCGGAAGCCAACATTTGGCTTGATGCAAAGGAATTTGAACTAGCCTTTGCCTCAACCCAAGATATTCCTGGACGCGTACTGAATTCACACCAAGCCAAATCTCTAAAACAAGCGGTTGAACTGTATCAAGGAGACTTGTTAGAGGGATTTTACGAAGAATGGTGTCTGTTTGAGCGCGAACGTTTCCAACGCATGTATCTACTTATGTTAGACAAGCTGATGAGCTATTGTGAGGTGCAGGGGAAGTATGCGGCTGGCTTGATGTACGGTTTACGCATCTTAAAGTGCGATCAAGCTCGTGAGCGCACCCACCGTCGGCTCATTCGCCTACACTATCTGGCCGGAAACCGTACAGAAGCAATTCGTCAATATGAGCAATGTGCCTCTATTCTGTTGCAAGAGCTGGGCGTTAGACCGGCACAGAGAACCATAGACCTGTATGAACAAATCCGGCGTGATCGGCCGCTTATCTTTGCTAGGCCAACAGGTGGGCAAAACAAAGCCGTCTCTCTTAACACCCATTCCCACCCTGATGAAGGCACGCTTCATCAGGTTCAATATGCTCTTACGGAAATCCAGCACCGTTTGGAACAAGACCTTGATATGGTCAAAACAACCCTAGAAGCATTAGAAAGCGGTTCAGTTCCTGCTAAGGCATTTTCGGAATTATAAATAAGCCATCAATCCGAAAATGCCTCAAGCGGATTCCGAAAAATAGCATAATTCCCCTCAATTATTTTTCGGAATCCGCCTAACACGCCCTAATCTCAGCCAAAACAACATCCAGAACGCACTAAGATACGGCCGTACCACGCTCACAGATATGCGGATCAGCTATCGTACCTGTTGATACCGTTTTGTAACCAAAATCATTACTCACGACTTACGGCCGTAATGCCTTATGGAAGCATATGAAACCGATATTCTTTCCTTCATCATCCGAATATGGTTGGAGGAGACAACTGAAGAAGGCAACCAGACCAAATGGCGTGGGCGCATTACGCATGTGCCAAGTGGAAAAAGCCAATATGTAGAAAGGCTAGACGACATCAATACCTTTCTCATCTCTTATCTAGAAACAATGGGCGTTCAATCGGACGCATCATAAAAACTATTTTCATAATCTATCAGGAAAAAGTGCGTGGATTCATTATTTTCATCTTTACGTAACCGAGGGGAGACAGAAAGCAGCACGTTGGCAACAGTTGCTGTTGCTGCCGCAGAAGCGACGCCAGCTTTTATTCCTCATGGGCACCCTTCCCAAGCAGATATTCTGACCCAAATTCGTGAAGCCTTGGTTGAAGTACTGCCTCCTCAAGTGGGTTCGTTGCCTGAGCCTGGCTTAACCATCACCAATGTCGCGACCAAGCCGACCGGCCTGAGCAATTTTGTTGGTGAGGAGCGGCTTAACCAGTTTGCCATTGTGCTTAGAGGGGGACGTGTGGAAGCGGCCGTAAGCTTTCACTTATGGGCAATCACACCCAACGACATTGATCCGCAGCTTGACCAACTTCATGCCAACCTGCTTGAGGCTAAAGATGATCTGCGTGCAGCAGGTTTCCTTCGCATCACGGCGGCTGGTTCATCGCTTGCCACCTACATTCCCTCGTTGAATGCTTGGCGTGCTACCTCTGAATACATATTTTTATATGAGTTCCTCTATACAGACACCGATGGTGCTCAGAGTCTTATTGCTCAGATTCCTATTCATACAGACCCAGAAGAATTGAATTCACCGCAGCGAGAAACGGCCGTTGTCAGCGACGAAATGGTGCGTTGGGATGATGACTCAGCCCCAGCATTGGTGCTGCGAGGAAATCAACTGGTCAGTCAACTATCTGCATTGACGTTTGTGCCGGGTGCGACGCCTAGCGGCGAAGTGCTGCTGCTGCGTACTTATACAGACGCCATAGACCCAGCTGCTGAGTTTCCAAACTTAGATGAATTTATAACGGCCGTAACCGACCCAGACACACCCGCCAGAAACGCCCAAGTCATCCTTCCTCTCAACAATTTTCTGGCCGCATTCACCACCACTGGTGACCCTATAGAACTGGGAGACTGGAATGAAGACAACGTGCCAGACAACTACGAACCCCGCCTTTTGAAATTTGCAGCACCCATCCCGCTTCCCCAAACCAGTGACCGACTCCAACTCGTTTATCAGCCTGACAGCAACGATCCCCAATTTGATCAAGTTGCCGTTATTTACTTACGGGCGGGGCAGCTATAGCCGTCGCACCCGTTATTTTTACAGTATTCGTTAAGCGTGGCGCAGCAAATAATCGCCACCAAGTTCATATTTAGAGGAGGACTAATATGTCCGAAATGATTTTACCAGGTACCTACATTGAGGTACGACCCGAAGGCCTCATCGTGCCCGGTCGGGTGGCGGTGAACACCGTCGGCGTCGTTGGCACGGCTGCCAAAGGGCCCGTAGATAGCCCACGCTTTTTAAGCAGCTACACCGAAGCGCGCGCTATTTTCGGCGAGTATGATGCTTGGGATAAAGACAATCCAGACGAGGTGCTCACGCTGGTGCGCGCCCTAGAGCAAGCCTTCACCCACGGCGCAACCACCGTCATTGCCGTCCGCATTGGCGAGGGTGAAGCCAAAGCCAGCCACATGCTTAACTCTGCTACTGGCCCTTGCTGCAATTTGGAAGCCAAAACGGCTGGCGAATGGGGCAACGAGATTGAGGTCAACGTCACCGATGCTGATACCCACAGCTACGTCAGAGACGAAGAGCACCCTGGGGGTGCAACTGGGGGTGCAGCCATTACGCTCAAATATTCACCCGTTGTTGCCAGTGCCCGCAATCGGATTTCTCTGTTTGTGAATGCCGATCAGCGCACAAAAGTTTTTAACATTACGGACAACGACCCGCCTGTTGACCCCGGCCAGGTAAACATTGCAACTAACGGCACATTGACTTTTTCGGCTAATGAAGAACCAGAAGATGCCGATACGCTGACCGCCTCTTATGTGGTGAACCAGAGTGCCAGTGCCAAAGTAACGCTGCGGTATGGCACCGTTGAAGAGGTATACGTTGTAGCCAATGGAAACGATTTGGCAGATGACATCAATAACGATTCAGCTTTGGCAAACGCCACGGCAGACGCCAACGCCGTCGAATTACCTACCAAATTTGCTGATTTCCAGCTATTTGGCACCGGCACAAACACGCGCGGCGACAATGGCGTCACCAATGTTTCTACTGATGATTACAAAGCTGGGTTAGACAAGTTGATGGGCGAAGCGGCACACATCGTCGTGGCCGCTGGGCAAAACCATTCAGACTTTGGGGCTGATCTCACAGCCCATTGCCAAGTGGCATCATCAGACCTAAACAAGCGAGAGCGCATCGGCATCATCGGCAGCGCATTGAAAGAAAGCTTCGACAGCATTCGCGGCCACAATCTCAACAGCGACCGCATCGTTTTTGTTGCCCCTGGCATTGAAGCCACCGACGCTGCCACTGGAGATCGCGTCACGCTACCTGGTGCTTACACAGCTGCAGCCGTCGCTGGCCTCATGTCCAGCTTCTCGGCTCACATTAGCCTGACGAACAAGCCCTTGGCTATTGCTGGCTTGGAGCAAACCTACACCAATGCTGAGTTGACCCAACTGGTAGACCTAGAGGTACGAGTTCTGGCTTTGCAAAACAAACTGGGTTTCAAGGTTGTCAAAGGTATCACCACTTCCACCAATACAGCTTGGCATCAAATTACGACCCGCCGCATTGTCGATTTTGCCAAATTTGGCGTTCGTTCAGCGGCCGATCCGTATATTGGCTTGTTAAACAATGAGCGGGTTCGTGGCGCGTTGAGAGCCACCGTCAACAGCTTCCTAGCCGAAATGGTGGAAGACGAAAAGCTTATTAGCTATGACCTGGACGTGTCGGCGACGCGTGAAGAAGAACGCAAGGGCATTGCCCGCGTCACTATCGTTTTGCGACCAGTTTTCAGTATTGACTTCATTAAAGTCACCATGTTCTTAGAGTAGGAGACAATTTCTCATGGCAATGACAAATACGTACACCGGTGCCAACGGCACACTCACTTTGGCTAACGAGGACACGCCTGAAGGTCAGGATGCTTCTGCCGTCGTCAACACCTATGGCATAACAACTGTAGGTCGGGTTACGGGCGTAGATATTTGCGTACAAACCGACCTAGAAGCGTTTCATGAAATCGGCCGTCGTCATCCCACCTCACTGCATCCGGGCAATATCCGGATCAGCGGCAGCGTGGATCGGGCTTATATCAACGGCGCACTGCTTGAACTTTTGTTGGGGCGAGGTGCTGGGCCTACCCAGATTGCCGAGCCATACGTGCAGCCAACATTTAACATGACCATCGCTCTTAACGATCCGGCCGTTCCTGGCACCTCGGCTTCGCTGGAATTGAAAGGCGTCAAGTTTCAAAATTGGGCTTACAAAATGCCTGAGGATGATTTTGTTATGGAGAATGCCACCTTCCAGGCTTTAACCATTAGCGTACTCGACCGCGAAGCACCCGAGGGTGGTGGTGAGGCGGTGGCACAGATTCCTGAAGGTTTCGGCGGCGAAGCCTAAATAGATGGCAGTAGGGAGAACAGTTCATGACATTAACGGCGGAAGAACTGCTGGCTGGTGGGTCGCTGACGCACACGGTAGAAATACCGGCCGACCAGCTTGGTAGCAACGGCAATGGTAATGAAACGGCCGATTTCCAAGTCATCTTACGGCCGCTTACCGTACAGGCACTGCAGCGCATTGGCAAGGCGGCACGAGAAGACGACTCCCTCTCTGCCTCGCTGATGATCCAGCAGGCATTGGTCGAGCCAAAGTTGAAGTTCGAGCAGGTGGCTAACCTACCTGCAGGATTGGCCCGTTTCTTGGTGGAACGTATCAACGCCATTAGTGGCATTAGTACCCCACACGATGCGCTGGAAGAGCTGGTACAAGCGCCATTAGCGCGGGCCTGCTTCGTCCTAGCCAAAGAGTTTGGCTGGACGCCTGAAGAGGTCAGCGGCATGACTATCGGCCAGATTCTTCTGTATCTGGAGATGACCCACAGGCATGGTGAGACCGCATGAGCCACCTGCCTAATAGGAACCAGCAACAGCCGCTGCCAACGTTTTTGGCTGGCCAAGGCCAAGCCATCGCCTGTTGGCAGCGGGAACTGGAACGAAGCACGGCGAGGCGCAAGAGCTTGGCACGAGCCTGTGCCTGGGCAGAAGAAACGGATGCCAAAAGCACGCCTCGGTTGCAAACTGAGCCGCTCCTGGGTCACTGCCTGGCAGAGCTGCTGGATAAACCAGACCGTGAACAAGTTTGGGTTGAACCAGAGAAGCCATCCACTAGGCAATCAGTTGCCAAGGCACCAGTAGTCGAGAGTCATGACGAAACAACAGGAGCGCGGTTGCCACAAGCCAAACGCAAGGCTTCTCAGGTGGATTTACCACTGTCAGTAAATAAACGTGTCAAGCGCGAGCGGCTGCGGCAACTGGCCGGAAAAACGGCCGTTACCCCAACACAGTTCCGCGCTACCAAAAAACAGCGGCAGACAAAATTACCTACCGTCCGCCACAAAGCAGAACAGCGGACGCCTATCGCCAAAAAAGCCGATTTTGCAAAACGACAAGCCAGCCAACAGCAGGTAGCGGTCTGGCAACAGGCAGTGGCCCAACGGGCGCACAAACAGGCTTGGACTGCCAATCGCACTGCCCCAAAGCGGGCATCCGGTTTAGAAGAAGTGCGGCCGTTACCAGAGCAGAGCCAAAATGGGTTGTCAAATCAGTGGAATCAGCCATTCACAGGGCAAACCATCTCTACTCACTTGCTCAGGGCATTGGCACAGCCTAAGCAGACAATGATTGGTCAGGCGAAGCGTCCAAGTAAAGCATCCCAGCCGTTTAGCCAACTAGCACAAAGTAAACGGCCGTATCACCCAGAACCACACCAGCCGCAATCAGTAACGATGAAACCTGAAGCAAGCATCCCGCTCCCTTCGTTACCGGCATCACCGCCAGAGACGAGAGCATATCTGGCCGATGAAGCAAGGGGTAAGACCATTATCAAGCCGAGTGACAGCCTTGGACAAGATGAGCCGCGTTTTGCGCCACCGCACCTTGCACCCACCTTGCCGCCATTACAGCCGACACAATGGCCGTATCTGCCCAATACACCCGTAGCAACGGCCGTTGCCCAGCGCAGCGCCCAGCGTGAAGCGGCTCCAGAAACAGAAAATTTGGACGACTTAGCCAGGTTAATTAAACAAATTCTTGACGAAGAGTCACGACGTTACGGTATTGATGTTTAGATGATGTTTAGATTTAGAAAGGAAACGTCTCATGCGTCCGATGTTAGATGATATTGAATTGCCACAGGTACAGGAAATCACAACCTACGACAGGCGCATGTTGAGCGAACACAAGCCGCCAGGTATGGATGGCAGCCTGCTGCAAAATCTGGGGCGGCGACCGGTACACCTGACGCTGTGGGGAGTTAAAACGGGTCCTGACGCCCTTGCATTCGTAGAGCAAATTGAGCAGAAGTTTCGGGCTGGGCAACCGACACCATTTGTGGCCGACATCGTAGCCGACGCTGCAATCGAGCAGATGATCATTGACGATTGGCAATGGCAAGAATTGGCCGGCAAGCCGGATCGCTACAGCTATGTGCTCGCCCTGCGCGAGTACATCCAGCCAGTTGAGCCAGAAGATACCTCATTCTTAGAAACAGACATCTTGGATGAGGCCACTGATCTTTTTGATGATCTGGTTGATGGCCTGGATATTGCCCTCGATTTTTCCACTGGGTTAGAGCGATTTGTGGCACCATTAAGCGATATGCTCGGCCGATTACAGCAGTTTAATCAGACTTTGGAGAGTAATAGTAACTAGGTAGAGACGTTGCATTGCAACGTCTCAGTCTCAATCAACAGTTTCAAGGAGAGTGCCTTATGGCTGAAAACAATCTTTTTCAAGAACTAAATGATGTTTTACAAGAGTTCAAAACGTTTCTCGATGACAACGTAGGCAAAATTGCCCCTGCCATTCAGACCATCGCCTCATTAGTTCCGCAGGTCACCGAACTCATTGATAAGCTCGTTGACCTGATGAACAAATTAAAAACGGAAGTTGATAAGCTGGATGTAAACGCCATTCCTAACCTGAAGGAAGCAACAGAATTTATAGACAAAGTAAAAGGATTTCTGGAGTCGGCCAAAAACTTGCTGCCAGATGAAGCGGACACGATTGATGATGTGCTTGGCGTCGCCGATGTAGTAGGCAGTTTGTCTGGGCTAGACGAGGTCAAGACAGCTATTCTGGAATGTATTGACGCCATTGTTGTTCACCTTAATTCTTTGAAACCAGCGTAAGGTCAATGGCGAGTTTATTGACTATTAAGGATACGTTCGCAAATAACTTTTGATAAGGAAACGCATCCGCAAGGTTTGCCCGTTTACCAATGTCCAAAGTTAAAAACGGGCAAACCCTAAGGGTCTTCGCTAAATAGTATACTTGACAGGTTTTTTATCAAAGATTACGCAGATTCAACAGATTTTTATCTGCGTAATCTTTGATGATTTTCAAAAAAGTACACTAATTGTTGAAGAGCCACTATTAACGTAGGAGCAGCACAACGTGATTAAACCGATGCTCGATGATCTCGAACTGCAACAGGTGCAAACCCTCGAAGTGGATGGCGACCAGGTATGGGCGCAGCACGACATTCCAGCTCTGGAAGGCGACTTCTTCCAAGGCCTGGGGCGTCGTGCTGCCCAGGTGACGCTGACGGGCGTGCTGAGTGGCGCTGAAGTGGCGGATGGGCTGCAAAGCTTGCGTGACAAATACCGAGCAGCTGCCCCTGTTGATTTCGTAGCCGACATTGCCACGGCGACCCGCATTGACGAGGTGCTCATCGAAGAAATGGGCGTACGTGAATTAGCGGGCAAGCCAGCCCGCTTTGAGTATGCCTTCACGCTGCGCGAATTCATCCCAGCCACGCCACCGCGCCGCGAAATCCCCTCGCCGCCACCCATACCGCCACTGCCAGAGCCGCAGATTGATACGGCAACGCTAATTGTGGAGGTCATTGTTGAGGGTCAGTCAAATTTCGACCATAGCGAGACGGTCATTGAGGTCACGGGCACACAGGCCGAGGGCAATGCGCCCTTGACGCGCACGTTGCCTAATTCAAATCGCACGGCCGAAAATGTTTGGGAAGAGGTGGCCTTCCCGCCAGGTAGCTACAGCGTAACGGCTACAACCGCCGGGCCGAATCCCATGACCCAATCTGAGTCGGCAGAAATTGACCCGGGGAAAACAGAACATGTGGAGATCACCCTGCGGGCTGGGGCAAAGATTGCGGAAATGTTTGTGATTCATTACTGGTTTGACAAAGGGTTTATCGAACCTTGTATGCGGCCAGTTATGCGGCAGATCGCTGACTTTGCGAAGAATAACTCGGACAAGAAACTATTAATTGTGGGACATACTGATCTGGTTGGCTCTGACGAATACAATCAATCTTTGTCTGAACGACGAGCACGAGGAGCGTATGCTTATCTCACCGCTGGAAATAATTTGGATACGGCCGTTAAGGAATGGAACGAGCTGCGCCAAAAACGGCAGATCGGTATGATAAAAACAGTGAATGACAGTTGGGGTGTGCGCCAATACCAGCACATACTGCAAGACCTAGGTTTCTATTCCGGCATCATCAAAGACCAACACGACACCCTGACCGATGAAGCTGTTCGCGTCTTCCAGACCGACAAGGGGCTTGGTGTTGACGGTGATGTAGGCGATGAAACTTGGCCCCTGCTCATCAGTGCCTACCTAGCCCAGGATTCGTTGACTGTGAACCCCGATCAATTTCTAGCCAATGCCGCAGAAGGTTGTGATCACGGTAGGGTACAGTGGCTTGGCTGTAGCGAACTAGACCCAGTAAAAAACACGCCACAGACAGTTGCTTGGCGCCCCAATCGGCGCACCGAATTCCTATTTGTTAAAGAAGACAGCTTTCATAAAGATGTGAAGATTCCTAAGCCCATAACTTTTGACTTGGAAGTCTTAAAAGGCACGGAATGGTGCCTAGGCGGCGAGGGGGAATCTCTTTGTTGTTTTGTGAAGCCTCATTCTGACATCAAGCGTAAAACAGTTTGTAAAAACCCAGCCGAAGATGAGCAATGGGATCGACGTCCGGTTGAACCGCAGACGATTGTGGTAAACGGCCGTATCACATTTGAAGACGGCACGCCCTTGGACAATGCCGAATATGCGCTCATTGCCCCTGATGGTGAGTTCATGAATGGAGAGCGGGAATCGGGAAACGGCCGTGGTCGTCCCATTTACGGCCGTACCGATGCCAACGGCAACTTCACCGACAACAAAGGCAACATCGGCTATCCCGATAACCCAAAGCGCATTGGCACATTCACCCTGGAAATTCAGGAGTCAGTTGTGGCTCGTCTAGTCGAAGCCCCACCCGAAGGTGCCAAAGGACCTGCTGTCTGCAAGCGACTGGATGGCTTATCAGACTTCAATATCATTGTTTCGCTGACACCGGTCTCGTTGGAGTTTGTCGAATCAACCGATGTCAACCGGACACTTGAGAACGTGCATTGGGGTGATGACTTCCGTCTTCGTGCTGACATCCCTGGCGTATCTGGGGATGAAATAACTATTGAAATCAAGAGCTTCTTGATCCGACGCTAATGTCGTGTCAAGCATGGAATGGTGAATAAAAGTGCGTAAAAACCGGAAATCTAATCCATCAAATTACAGTTAACAGGACATTAGATACTAACGATGAATACTCAGACCTATTACTACTCTGCAGATGGTTTGCCCATCATATTAGAGCCAGCAACAGATACATTGGCCATTGTCTATAAGGACACAGCCCCAGCTAAAGACCTAGAAAAGCTGATCCGAGGCGATGATCAATTGGCAAAATTAATCACGAGTCGAGAGTTAACGGAACGGAATCTAGTTCTGTATAAACGTAGTCCCACGGCACGCACATCGTTAGATGCATTTGTCAGTAGAATTCAGCAGAGTGATTTGATTGCTTACACTTGTCCGCTCTATTTTCGGGGACAAACACCTGTCATTGTTAGTGATGAGTTTATCGTTGCCTTCAAGCCTGAAGTCCAGGCGACCGCCATTGCAATCATGAACGCCGAAAGCAACGTGGAAATTGTACAAGAAGTAGATTTTGCACCCTCCACCTTTCTTTTGCGCGTCATGACACCGAACCAACAGAGTACGCTGACGACAGCCAATCGTTATTTTGAATCTGGGCAGGTAGAGTATGCTGAACCGAACTTTATCTATGTTCCCGCTCCCAAATTCGTAACGAATGATCCTCTCTTCGGTAATCAATGGCATTTGCCCCGTATACAGACTGAACCTGCTTGGGATATTACTCGGGGCGTACCTGATGTGGTTATTGCTGTTGTTGATGACGGCTTAGATTTGGATCATGAGGATTTTGCTTCACCGGGCAAGATAGTTCCCGGTATTGATTTGGTTGGCGGCGACGCTAACCCACGACCTGGCCTAGGTGATGCCCACGGTACCGCCGCCGCTGGTGTGGCTACAGCTGATGGAAACAATGGAATTGGAGTATCCGGCTTGGCACCCAGATGTCGATTGATGGGTATACGGTTATTAGGCACGGGCATGAGTAATCTTACTGAGTCACAGGCGTTTCGTTTTGCCTCCGATAATGGCGCGTCTATCATCAGTAACAGTTGGGGCCCAACGGATGGCGGTGGGCCTGGGCCTCTACCTGGCATTGTACGGGCAGCTATTGACTATGCGGCGAACAATGGCCGTGGCGGGTTGGGCTGTGTTATCTTGTTTGCTGCTGGCAATGGCAATGAGCATATTTCCGCACCAGCCACTTTGGATGGGTACGCATCGTATCACCGTGTCATCGCCGTCGCGGCCGTTAACGACCAAAACGTACGTTCCGGCTACAGTGATTTTGGGCCGGAAGTGAATATCTGCGCCCCTAGCGATGGCACGTCGGCTCAGCCCGCGATTTGGAGAGGCTTTCCACCGGACAGCAGCACGTTGGCCATCTTTACAACCGATCGCATGGGTGCTGCTGGCTACAACCCCCCCAGTAGTGGAACCGACCCGGCGGGCGCAGCACTGAATTACACTGGTACCTTTGGCGGCACATCTTCTGCATGTCCTCTGGCAGCGGGTCTGGCTGCACTTGTCTTGTCCATTGCTCCAGATCTGACGGAGCAGCAGGTACGCTACATCTTGGAGGCAACGGCCGACAAAGTTGATGAAGCCAACGCCGATCCGGTGGGACGTTACCAGGCCAGCGGGCATAGTCAGTGGTATGGATACGGTCGTGTCAATGCCCTCAACGCGGTGCGTGGTGCGCGTTCTTCTGTGTCCGATAGTGATGAAATCCAAAGTATCACCGTCACACTGCGACGCATCGGCGGAGACCGCTTCGTCTCTGACAAGGTGATCCAGGCAATCGACGCACGCCAGCGCCGCGCCGGGACGGCCGCACAGGATTTTATCCGTGGTGGGTCGGATGGTTTTTTACGCGCCGAGTTTGGCAGCCGCTTTGATGAGATTGAAGTCGATTCATAACAAAAAGAAGTGAATACTATGCTCTTACACCCAGCCTACAAGCTCACCATCGGTGAGGAAATCGTGGATACGACCAGCGAACCGCAGGCCAGTACGGCCGTTTCTATCACCGTCACTTTAGACATGGAAGCCCCCGCCGATAGCTTTACTCTGGTTCTGGGTCAGGTGGGTGGCTTCCAGCCGCAGCGCGAAGAAGAGGCCAAGATAGCGTTGGGCTTTAGCGATGGCGATTTGACCCAGGTGATGGTCGGCCAGGTGCTCACGGCCGATGCCAGCCTCACTACCCGCCGCGTCATTGGGCACAGCCCAGCCCAGGCATTGCTGACGACCTTTGTTGACCAGACGTATGAGAGCATGTCGGCTGGGCAAATTGTGGGCAACCTAGCGGATCAGGCAGGTGTAAACGTGGCCGAAGTGCAAGATGGCATCATGTTTTCGGCTTATGTGGTAGACGGCCGTTCTCACATTCACCACCACATGCAAAACTTGGCCGATTTATGCGGCTTTGATCTATACATTAACTCTGATGGCGAACTCATTTTCGCCCAATTCCAAAGCGGCAACAGCCTGCACATATTCGACTACGGCAAGCAAATTGTTGAACTGGAGGTAGTGCAAACGCCGCCATTAGCTGGCGAAGTACAGGCCTGGGGCGAAAGTCCCGGCGGCAGTCAGGCCGAAGAAGCGTGGGCCTGGCTCACCAAAGATTTTTCTGGCCTCAAAGGCACGGCGGACTCTGGCAACCCAGCACAACTTCTGGAACGCCCCGCTTTGCGCACGGCTGAAGCGGCGCAAACGGCCGCCGACGCCGCTCATACCCGTATCCAACGTCGAATGCTGCGCGGCAGGCTGCTCAGTACCGGCCAGCCACAGGTTAAATTGGGTGACGCCATTCAGCTACGCAATGTGCCCGATGATAGCCTGAATAGTAAATTTCAGGTACGCAGCGTCGTCCACCACATCGACAAAACGAATGGCTTTACCACACGTATCGGCTTTCGAGCATTAACGACTTTATAAGGCAAAACGGAAAATTATGACCACGATTGTCAACACGCTACAGCAAATTATCCGCCACGAATTGCGAACGCTACGCATCGCCGAGTTAGGCTTGGTAGAAGCCGTTTATCCGCACAGCAGCAGCGGCGATAACGACAACTACGGCTGCGATGTGCGCCTGAAAAACAGCGGACTGCTGCTCAAGCGCGTGCCCATTGCCACGGGCCACATCGGCACAGTTGCCCTGCCCAACATTGGCGATCTCGTATTGCTGACTTTTGATAAAGGGGACGTGAACCAGCCGATTCTGATCGGCCGTCTCTACAACGACGATGACCGCCCGCCACTCAACAACCCCAACGAAGTCATCTTTCGCCTGCCGTTGGCAGAGCCAGACGATAAAACGATCATGGCCGCCATTCGCAACATTGAGGGCAATGCCGAACCACGCGAAATCATCATGGAAATGCCGCCGCAAATCACGGTTCGCATCAGCGATGGTGCCGTGCGGGCCACGGCTGGCGACACAGAGATGGTTTTGGATCAGCCGAACAGCAGTGGCGGACAGGTCACAGTGGTAACCGGCCGCACCAAAATTATTATGAACCAAGATGGCGATGTAACCGTTGAGGCGGCTGGCAACATGACCATCAAAGCCAATGGCGACCTGAAGATGGAAGCTGGAAAAAATGTCGAAATTAAGGGTGGTCTGAACGCCAGCATGGAAGCTGGCGTGGAAGCCAAAATCAAAGCAGGCTTGAGCGCCACCGTGAAGGGAGATTTATCAGCTACCTTACAAGGCGTCAACGTCTCTATTAAAGGATTAACATCTTTTTCGCCATAGCGGAGATGCCATGCGGTGCACCAACCTATAAATGAAAATATTTATCCGCAGATTACACAGATTTCGCAGATTTTTCTTTTCTCAGCGTTCTCTGCGGTGAATTATTTACAAAGGAGTGAAGGATGCCAGGATCGCCCGTTTCAATTGGCGCACAGGTTATGGTCACACCGGGGGCTTCAGGCCCACCCGATACAGGCACGATTGTAGGCATCTTCCCGCCTTTCATTACGGCCAACGGCATGCCCCTCGCCACAGCCGGTTCAATGTGCCTGATGATCAATTCGGTGTGGGGCTTTCCTTATCCGCTGGTAATCGGCCCCCTGGCCAGCAGCGGCGTGAAGGTGAGTGGCAAGGCACTTGTACGCATGTTTGACAAGATTCCATCACCGCCGGGAATCTTGACCATTTTAGGGCCACCGGCTGCCCCTTTTATGACCGACCAGTGGCCGCCGTAGCAGTAATCAGTGAGTAGTAGTCGGATAACGGTTCAGCGATTACCGATTACAAACGAGGAATTAGATGAGTGAGAAAAACGAACGATGGGGTACTGATTTGCGGCTGTTGCGCGATTTGCGGCAGCAAAATGACCTCGACCCAGGGCATGATTTATTTGCCACTGAGCGAATAGAGACAGGTCGTGTAGACCTAGAAACAGTAAAGGCTGAAGATAACCTGAAACAAGCCTTGCTGCTCCGTTTTCTAACTCAGGTTGGCGAACTAACGCCGCTAGGCCATCCAGCGTATGGTTCGCGCCTGTTTGAACTGATTGGCGAGCCAAATACGCCAAGCAACCGTAACCGAGCCAAGATGTATACGCTGCAGGCTCTGGCTCGGGAACCGCGCGTGGCTGAAGTGCTAGGTGTGGACGTAACGACTAATCGCGCCGAGCCAGGCCGCATAGATATTGATATTGATTTGCACCCTATATTTTCAGACACGGTGCTGAATCTCGTTTTTTCCTTTTCTATAGAGAGAGGGAGGCTAAATATATGAATGAAAAGAGTGTAACTTTAATTGAACGGCCGTATCAAGAAATCATTGATGACATCCTGATCGCCATCGTTGGTGGGGTGGTGAACGAACCCATCATCTTTGACATCAAGAGCGATCTCTATGCGCTGGCTGAACCAGCTCAGGATATTCGGGGCATTACTGGCACGGCCAAAGGCGAACACCACACCTTTCTCAAAGAGATTGACTTTCTTTTCAATCCTAATGGAAACGCTGTTGAATGGGATAGCAACGGGACGCTGCCCGACGACAACAGCACCTTCCGTGTGGATTACTTTCGCGAGAACGGCCGTTCGCCGCTAAGTGACATTAATGTAGGCAGCGTCACCCGCACCCTCAGCGAAGCTATTGGCCGAGAAATTACAACGGTCTATGAGCAAATCAATCTGGCTTATAAATCCGGCTTTATCGATACGGCCGAAAAGCGTTCCTTAGAACTGGTTGTGTCCATCTTAAAGATAACCCGTAAGACAAAGGATTTTACCATAGGATTGGCTACCTTTTTTCGGGAAGCAGGCAGCATAGGCAACATCACCATCCCTGAAGGTACGCTGCTGTCCACAGCTAAAGGAGAGGTAACTTTTGAGACAACCCAGCCGCGCACTTTGCAGCAGGGGCAGGCGCGTATTGATGCGCCCATTCGGGCAACCGAGGCTTTTAAGGGCAAGGCGGGGAAAGCGGATGCTGGGGCCATCAACCAGCTATTTCAACCGATTGTAGGCATCAGCCGCGTCACCAATTTTGACGATATGTTCTTGGGCGCGGAGGATGAAACCGATGAGGAACTAAGGCTGCGGGCAAAAGCGGCTCTACAGGCGCTAGGCAAAGCTACCCTAGCTGCACTGCGGCGGGTGATTTTTGAAGGGCGCGGCACTCTGACTGAAGTTTGGGATCCCAACAGTCCAGCTGACCATCGTTCAGAACTAGGGAGTGTGACGCTGTTGGTTGAGGCTGAACCAGAACGCTTTCCCAGCCTGAATGCGGCCGTTCAGGAAACACGCGCTGCTGGAGTGCAGGCGACACTCGTTAGCCGCTACATCTACTTCAAACCACGCATCTTTGCCACCATTGGCTCTGGGCTAACGGCGGCGGGCAAGCTCCAAGTGGGTGATGAGGTGAAAGCCGCTTTGCAGAGCTACGTAGATGGCTTGAGCAGCGGCGATCCGGCTGAAGGTGCTGCCTTATTAGAGGCCATTGAGGGGGTAGATGACGTGAGCAAGGCTCAGATTGTAGATGTGGTGGTCTGGCGTTCTGACTTGAGTCGGCCAGGGGCAGAAACGTTAGTAGATACAATTGTAACTGCCGTTCAAGGTGTCGGAGCCGACGACAAAGCGCTGCGCGAAGCCATCGCCAGCGCGGTTTCCGAGACGCCCCCCCTCGTACCTACCAGCACCCGCATTCCCGACCGCAGTTTGCTGCAAGGGGCTGCAGGTCAGCAGGCCACAGATGAAGAAATTGAAGCGGGTGAATTTCAGGTTGTAGCCCAGATAGGTGGTGAGGCGTGGTGGGTTGTGCTAGACGTTGAAGCGGCCGACATCGTTTTGCAGGAACAGGAGAGCTGATATGCCAACCAAAACCGACCGCATTCTCAGCTATTTACCCACAACTTTTCGTACCCAGCCACGCGGCCAAACGCTCTATTCCGTCGTCGATCCCTTTGGCAAGGAGCTGCAAGATGGGGAAAACAGCCTAGCGGCCGTTATGCAGTCCCATTGGGTTGACTTTGCCGACCTGCAGGCTGAAGCGATCAACGACCTAGCGAAATTTGCTGCACTGTATGGTCTGGCTCCTCGTGACGATGAAACGGTTGAAGAATTCCGCGAACATCTTAAGCGTTACGTCTGTACTTTCCTAGAAGGTACGGTGACGGTGCAGGGTATTTTGCGGATCACGGCCGAAGCGTTGGGGCTGCACATTGCCGACGATTATGCAGAAATGGACAGTTGGTGGACGCGGGAAGATGAGGCGATTATCCGCATGGAGCCAGACGGCAAAGATGCGACTGAATCCCTGTTTGGCGTTCGGGCAGCTACCCACAACGGCCGTTCCGCCACAGCCGCCTATCTTCAAGGCACAGTAGACCTCAGCGGTACGGTAGATTGCCGCGAAAACAACATTTTGCGGGTGGAGGTTGATGAGAGTGGCCCGTTTGAAGTTGATCTGGCCGCCAATGCCGCAGACTCGGAGACCGTTTCTGGCGAAGAGATTGCCCAAGCTATTAACGATGAAGTCGGGCAGACGGTGGCTCATTTTGACGGCCGTTTTCTCAGCCTTACCTCGCCGCAAAGAGGCTCCCAGAGCCGCATCGAAGTGCAAGACGTACTTAATGACGCGGCCGATAAGGTGCTAGGTTTGCCGCCCCGAGCCTACTATGGGCGTGACGAAAAAGCGGCTGCCGTGCGTGGCACGGTGGATTTGAGTGGCGTGCTAGATTTGAGCAAATCCCGCTACCTGCGCCTGCTGATTGATGGTCAACATCTGGCAGAGATTGATTGTGCTGGCTCTGATGCAGCGCACACCCTGCTCGATCAAGTTGTGCTGGCTATCAACGGCGCATTGGGCTTTGAATTGGTAACACATGACGGCCGTTTCCTCAGCCTCAACTCGCCCACCGCTGGTTTAGGCAGCAGCATTGTTTTCCAGCGGGCGGCGGCACAGCAGGCGTTGGCTCGTCTCTTTGGCCCCATCAGCAACAGCCATCGCGGGCGTGGCCCGCAGCCAGCCCGAGTTACCGGGCGGCAGGATTTGAGCCTGGGCGTTGACCTGAGCCAACAAGCTAACATTCAGTTACGGGTAGATGGTGTCTCTACCGTGATGATTAACTGTGCCGGTGAAGACCCAGCCAATACGCAGCTGCCGGAACTGGTAGCCATTATAAATGAAGGGGTTGGTTCGCAACTTGCCACGCATAACGGCCGTTTTCTCACCCTCACCTCAACCAGTAGCGGCACCGCCAGCGAAATCCTCTTCCAAACTCCCGACGAGGGGGATGCCACCGAACTGATTTTGGGCATTGGCTTGCGCACCTTTAAGGGCGGAGCAGCCACAGCGGCACGCCTCATTGGCACGCCCGATCTGACCAACGGTGTTGATCTCCGAGCGCGCCGCTGGCTGCGCCTGTCCGTGGACGGCCGCACGCCCATCACCATCGATCTGCGCCCCACCCAAGGGGATGTTAGCGGGGTGACGCTGCAACAGTTAGCCGACACGATTGATGCTGCGATTGGCGCAGACGTGGCCGCGCACGATGGGCAACATTTGATTCTGGTTACGCCCACCAGCGGCAGCGGCAGCAGCCTGCGCCTAGAACCGATCACCACACAATTGGAGGAACGTTTTGTGACGCGAGCCATCGTCACGGATGAGGCGGCACTGCCCATATTTGGCTTCATCCAGCATGCCGCCAGCGGACAAGAGGCCAGTAACGCCCGCATCATGGGCCAAGTTGATCTTCAGCGCGGCGTTGATCTGCGCCAAAATCGTTATCTGCGCCTACGGCTCGACAATTACAGTGCAGTAGAAATAGATTGCGCCGGGCCACGCCCTCGCGCCACGCTGCTGGCAGAAGTTCTGGACAAGATTAACGAGACATTGCAACAGATGTTGAATATCCCTTACAAAGTAGCCAGCGATAACGGCCGTCGCCTCATTCTCAGCTCCCAAAGCGCAGGCCAGAACAGTCAAATTATATTCGAGCCGCCCCGCGTGCGCGACGCGCTGGCTTTGCTGCTGGACGTAGAGTTGGGCGAGGTTCGTGGCCGCGATGCCGAGCAGATCCGTTTTGTGGGCACGGCCGATCTGAGCCAAGGTGTAGATCTCAGCGGCGGCGACCGGATCAAAATTGGGCTGGATGGTGCTGCTGCTGTCGAGATCGCTTGCGCCGATAATGCCCTTGATTTGAGTCAAGTGAAGTTAAACGAAATCATGATCGCCATTAACTTGGCGTTGGGCAGCAACGTCGTCACGCATGATGGTGCCTTCCTGCGGATAACTTCACCGACCGTGGGCGCAGGCAGCCAGATCGTTTTTGAACAGCCAGCGGCGGATGAGGCAACGTTGGCGATTTTTGGCATTGAAGCACCACGTTCATACAGTGGCAGCGATGCCGTTGCAGCTAAAGTTGTCGGCAGGCAGGATTTGAGCAGTGGGGTTGATTTGCGCGTGATTCGTTTTTTGCGATTGGGCGTGGATGGGCAAGCACCCATGGACGTGGATTGTGTGCCGCCAACGCCTGGAGATGAAACGGCCGTTACCCTAGATGAAATTATCGCTGCGATTAACGCTGTTTTTGACGCACCCATTGCTGGCAATGATGGCGATTTTCTCACGCTGACGTCACCCACCGTCGGCCAGGCGGGCCGCATCGTTGTCGAAGCCCATTCGTCAGGTGACGCACTTGAAGCCTTATTGGGTGATGTTACGGCCGTTACTACGGGACAAGACCTATTACCAGCCACACTCATTGGTGAGGCAGACTTGCTGGCTCCGGCAAACCTGAGCCAGCGTTCACAAATCAGTTTATCTGTTGATGGCGGGCTGCCGGTGGATATTGACGTGGTTGGCGCCGCGCCGCAGGCCACTGCCCTAGACGAAATTATTAAGGCTATCAACGACGTTTTTCCAGACTTAGCCAGCCCTACCGACGCCAGCCGTCTTAAGCTGACCTCACCGACAGCGGGTGGGCAGAGTCAGTTGACTCTGCTTCCGTTACGCACCTTGGATGTGATTGAGTATCCATCCCAACTGGTTCAGTTGGTTAATCGCGCCGTTCGACACAATGATTCTTGGCACAGCGACAACACGGGGGCGGCGGCTGTGTTTACAACTGTAACCCTCACCGCTCCTCAGGGCGTGTCTGGCCCTACGCTGGTCAATGAGACCATCGGCTGGCAGCTACGCCTGTTTACTGCCCTTGGCGGCAGTGAAACGGTGCGCTTGTGGGCTGAAGCTGGGCGGCTGCGGGCGGAAATAAACAGTCCAGACGGAACAAAACGGCCGCTTCCCGCCTCGAAAATGATGGTGGGTCCGCTGGGAACGCAAGCTTGGGTTCCCTTTGAAGGATCATGGCAATTGAGTGGCGACGAAGCAGGGCCACCGTCGATGCAGTTGAACAACCCCCTAGCGGACAACATTATTCAACTACAGGCGAGGCAGGGGATAGAGCTAGGCCAAGCCATTGGCGTGACGGTGACGGAAAGCGCGATTAAATTGGTGGTGCTGAATCCAGTGGCGGATGATGGCAAGGTGGTGACGGTTAACGGCCGTATCCAGGCCATTATTAGTGAGAATAGTACCCACTATCAGTTGCTCGATGCAGATGACGATGTTTTGGCTCGATTGCGGGCTGGCAGCGGCATCAATCTAAACGACTATGAAGATCGTGTGGTGACTGTCTCCGGCACAATTCATCCTGACAACAGTGATGGAAGTCCATTGCTCATCGCTCAAGAGCTGATGGCTTTATTCCAAGTGACGCTCACTTATGCGCCTGAAGCTGGGGAGAGCGAACCGGAAACATACACGGGCGTGACGATTGGTCATGATTCGGCCGCTGCCAATTCATTGAGTAGGCAAATTCAGAAACGGCCGTCTTCGTTGGTTGTTGTCGAGTCGCTGTCCAAGGTGACAATTCTCGAACTGGCGCAGGGGCGTACCCGCTGGCGCTACTTGGATTGCTACGGCCCACGGTTTAACTTCGCCAACTTTAACGAGGTTCGCTTCCCTGGCAACATTTGTCTGGATCGGGGCGTGTTTAACGTGAGTCGTTTTGCCAATTCACCACCGGAAATGATAACGGCCGTATTTGCCAGCACAAGCCCCATCACCGATCCAACCGTAGGGGTTCGCTTCGAGGCCGTGCGCCACCAACCTGGTGCCTTCCGCGTTCACCTGCCTGCCGATTTGCCAGACCGTTTTGGCGGACGGTTCAATCAGGCGCGCATGGGTCAGGGCCTTGCCAAGCCGGAACTGTATGAGCAGGCAGTCACTGAGCCGGCGCAGGATGACAAGCATATCAAAGAACAACTCAACAGGGAGTCGCATTTGGTGGAGGCCAGCATTGTGCCGCGTGTGCCGCTGGGTTGGGAAGCCATTTCTATGCCTTTTCGCCAGCCGCACCATCTAACGGGTGGCGATGAGAAAACGGCCGCTCAGATTTACCTAGCCGAGGAGGGTATCGATGGCTTTTTGAGGATTTATGCCGACGAGGTCGGTGCGTGGGGCAATCATATTGCTGTCGCTGCCCGCGCTTCTGGCCCAGCTATGTATGACTTTTCTGTCATTTATGAAGGGGTTCCTTTTGAAAACGGCCGTAAGGTTGTTGCTGGCAAGCCCCTAGCCAAATTAGCTGAAGAATCCCTCAAGCCTGGGCCGGTAGGCATCCTGATGGCGAAGGCGGCTGGGGTTCGTGCAGAGGTATCGCGTGATCGTATATCTAGTAAGAGATTGGAGACTGGAGATTAACAGTCTCCAATCTCAAAATAATAAGGAGTGAAACAAATGTCAACAGAACCGTATGTAGAATTTAATCCTGGCGATTTAATTGCCGCCGAAACGATGAACGAAATGCAGGGTCTGATTCGGGATGACATCGGCAGCCAAACGCAAACGGCCGTAGAAAATATCACCACCGTACCCCACGCCGAAAACTCAGACAAGCTAGAAGGGCAGTCGCTAGACGACATCCGGCAGGAGATCATAGACCAGGCACTTGGGCAGATAGCGCTGCAAAGCGGCTACATGAAGCTGTACAAAAAGCTCAAAGTTGGCGAAGAGTCGGTGATCGTACACGACCTGAAAAACTGTCCGTTGGTTGATCTCTACCAGCTTGACTACTTTCTGGTGGTTGCTTCTGAGGATGGTTACATCTATCCAACATGGGTCAACTTTTACCTGTACCATTCAGGTGAGAAGAGCATTCGCTATCGGTCAGAAGACAGCAGCGATCCTCCGGTGAGTATTGAAATCGAATCATCCAGCAGACCCGCTTACCGCCTGCCCTTTAGAGAGATGTTGATGCGTTACAATGTTGATTACAGCGACAGCTCCAGCATGGGCGAGATCGAAACTGAGTTTTGGGACGCGCTGTTTTCTGACCCTAACGACCCTTTTGACGACAATCAATATACCCACTCCCCTTGGTTTGATCGCTGCTGCCGCGAGGAACGCACCGTGAAAAGCCTGAAGGATAAAGGGGACTGGGACGATCTCTGGATCAAAGTCGTGCCGCGTAAAACCATCAACTATGCGATGGTGACAGAAATCCAACCCTCCACTGATTCATCGGTATCAGTGTTGCAAAGGCCGCCCGATGTAGCACCACCCGACATCAAAGTGGCTCATTTTGATTGGAATACAATCGGAATCAAGCTGCTGGCGGAATTGGACGTTCCCCCACTAGACCCTGAACAGACGCTACCATTTGAGACGATGGGCGAGGCAGTAGCAGATTTTGAACAAGCCTACCCAGATTATGCCCAAGAATTGAAGGTGATGGTTTTGTTACGGGCGTAGATTAACTGTCAAACCCTTGGGGTTTTCAAAACCCCAAGGGTTTACGTAGATATTCGTGGTCGGGAGATCGGCCACAGTGAAAATTCTTATGAATTTAAGACTTGTATTTCCAGGACAAGATGCCCCATTTGAAGGTGATCGCACCTTGCTCATCAAGGGATTGCCCGTTGGGGCAACCATTCGCCAAGCGGCCGTTTCCCTGACGCCAGTGAGTGCTCTAAATCAAGAACTCTTTGAAGAAGTGCTGTTCTTTAACGGCAACCAAGAGCCATTTGGCGGCACCAAAGTGCCCGGCAATGGCTTTGTGGAGGTTGATTTCCATACCCGACGCACGTTAGCGGCCGTTCTAGGCACAAATCTAACGAATACCGATGTTACAAATGCTGCTAATAATGCTGAATTACAGGTAGACCTGGGCGGCGGCGTATTTATGCAGATCAATGACCGGGGTGCGCTTCACTCGCCTGAAGATGGTGCGGATTTGTTTACACTGGGTTCGGACGGCGTATTGCCGGGCCTTACGGCCAGCCGATTCAGCCTGCGCCGTATGGATGCTGGGAGCATGAATGTTTCGCAAGTCACGGTGCGTACCGTGCCAACCAACGTTAACCTGGGATTGGGGCAGCTGTCCCCGTTCTGGACACGAGTGGGCGAAATGACCCAACCGCAGACGAGCAGCAACTTTGCCGAAATGCTCCAGCTATTCCTGAATGAAGCCGAACGTGAAAACGGCGACTATCTTATTCCGCTGGTTGTCCATTCTGACGCTTTGACGCGGCTGGATGTGACTGTAGACATCGAATTTGTACGCCAAACGTCGGCGCTGCCGGGGGATGTCGGTGAAGTATCGCTGCCGTTTACCCATGATGGCGTGGCTCAAACAGACGGTGGGCTGCTGCAAGTTGCGCTGCCGGCTGGGGCGCAGGTGATTCCTGGCGAAACCAGCGTTCGCGTTTTAGGGTCGTTTGATGAGAGCCGAGTGCTGTTTGGCCCCACAGGGCCTGTTGAATTGATAACGGCCGTAACCATCACCCCGCAACAAGGCCAAGCCCATCCCATCTTGCTGGATGAGGATTTGGCGGTAACGGCCGTTGATCTGCTATTAGCCAGCGTCAGCCGCGCCGCCATTCTGGACATCAACCTGCTGGGCGATGTAGACGGCAAGCCTTTTGCCGATCCGCTGCTCGCTGAACCCATCGCTTTGGAACTTGACCGAGACGTAGCTGACACACCTACTTGGGTTAGCGTGCAGTTGCCGAATGAATTTCAGTTTCGGGCTGGGGAACGTGTTTGGCTGGTGGTGCAGGTGCGTGAAGGCGAAGCGGCTTGGAGTGCAGAAACGGCCGTTCCTGACGCTGTTGGTTTGCACCACACGGCAACGGGCGGCTTGGCCTGGCGGGTGACGATAGATGAAGATGGTAACGGCCGTTTGGCCGGACTGTTCCGCCTGCGCCATACGCCCAGTCAGTTTGAAATGCCCCTTGAAGTGATGGTCGGTGCGGGGGATGAGGCGCTGCGCGTCTCGCTAGACCGCTTCCAGCCGCTGGGTCGGGTTGATTTTGACATCAACTTCCCCGAATTTGCGGAAGCCATTAGCCAAGTTGCTCTTCAGACAGGCCCTACTCTCTGCCCCCAGGGCGAACAGTTGCAAAACGCCAACCTAGAACAGTGGATCACCACTAGCGACCAAATTGGCCCAGTTGAAGAAACTCCTCTTTGGATTACGCCTAGAACATTTACCATTGCACCCAATGGCAAATGGGCCTTCGCCAATTATCATAACGAGTTGTCACGTTTTGTCTCGCTCCCTTTCCTTGAGTCCAATTTCCAAACCTCCACAAGCATTGCCCCAGAGTCACCGAAACATGTTGCCATTAGTGCCGACAGTAAGCGCATCTATATCGTCACTATTGGCAATAATTTACGCATGATAAATACTGAGACCCACGCAGAACTGCCTAATTCTGTGGAGATGGACAGTGTGACTCATATTAACAATATCGTGAGTAGTATAACCCTAACGCCGGACGGCCGTCGCCTGTACATAGCCTATGTTGACGATTATAACGATCAAGGATATGTCGCGGCTGTTGATACGGCCGTTTTGGAAGAAACACTCAGCAGAGTTAGTGAAAGCAGCAGTGCTATTTTCCTAAATGATGTGTTGGTCAGCGGCGATTCAGAGAGCTTCCCCAATCCGATCCCCTTAAATGTGGGGCAGTTATTGAATCTTTTACCCACGAGTATGGCCTGTACACCAGACGGCCGTTCACTATACATTGCCACAGTAAACCCAGAGGAGACCAACAACGACATTGGCGATAATAATGGCGGTATCGCCTTCTTGAGCATCAGCGAAGCAGTTAGCGGAACTGAGGATAGTTATATCCACATCATTGACATCTTTACCCATTTGCGCCTTATCGATCCGCCTATTAGGGTTGGGCAAGGTGCTGTGGATATGGCTCTGACTCCAAATGGACAGTGGGCTTTAAGCGTAAATTATGGTGATAATACGCTAACTGTAATCAATACCAACCGTCTTCTTGTAGAGGCTACGATTTCTTTAGATAGCACACCTAACGTGCAAATGCAACCAGTGGACATTGCCATTTCCCCAGATAGTTGTCGCGCCTACATTGCCAATGAAGGTAATCAATCCATTAGCATCATCAACCTTGTGCAGCGGAGCGTTGAAAGAACCATCGTCCTTGCCCAGAGCGACAATGGAACAATAAGCATTGCTATTACGCCCTCGGCAGATCGACTTTATGTGGTTGTCGATGATGCGCCTCGTGAAATGAGTCGCCTACTGTACTTGTCCTTGGGTCAGCAACAACCTGAAGCATGGACTTTAACCACGGGTTTTGTTATGCCCATTTGCTTTGCCGATCCGCATAAGCTAACGGCCGTTCTTGGCCCAATCACCAATGAAGCACGAGAAAACCGCCCCAGTCGCCCCACTGCTCTTTCCCAAGCTGTGCCAGCGGTCGGCAATTGCATATATGACTTCAGCTTCTGGGGCATTGCCTCTGATATAGATGCTGTAGCCGAAGTCATCTGGCAGGGCGATGCCTGTATGCTGCAACGTGTAGATCGTATCCCTATCCAGCTCTTGGAGCGGCCAAGAGCGCAAGAGGATTCATTCAGCACAGCAACAGCACACCCCTACATCGCCGAGAGGTTATTGTCAGAACTGGCCTCTGGATCACTGATGCTGCACCGCATCCGGTTGATTGCCCCAGCCGGAGCCAACCAAGTCGAAATCCGCTTCTTGATTCCGCCTGAGACACTCGCCATTGTGGACACCGTTTCCTTCCAAGCCACGCAAGAAGCTGTCGAGAACAGCGACCTGCGTTTTGCTTCAGGCGACGAGTTGGTTGGTTGGCGGCTGCTGCCAGAAACGGCAACCGGATTCTTGCCGCTTATTGAAGAAGATGGCACATGCCTGCAGAACGCTGGTTCTGCCGATATTGCTTTGGTGCAAACTTTTGCCGTCACGGCCGCCCAGCCTTTTATACTCTTGTTTGAGGGCAGCGCGACGGCGCAACTGGCGGGTCAAGAAGCAGCGCATGTCGAACTGCGCTGGCTGGCAGAGGGTGAGGCCGTTGTTGGTGAGGTGGCGAGTTTGGCTGTAACGGCCGTTGACAATCAGAAACATACGCTTAACGGAACCGTACCCACCGATGCGCTCAGTGCAGAACTACATCTGGTCATTCCGCGTAACACAACAGTTGTTGTCTCTCAGATTTCCTTCCAGCCTGTAGAGATTGTCCAGGTTCCTATCAACTTTATTGCCCAAGCCCCCGGCAAACTGACCATTTCTGATTTCCAAATCGCCTACGATATACCAGCCGGGATCATCCGACCCCCACTGCCGCCCGCAGGATTGTGTCAGCCGACTCCGCCTGGGCGACCGCCGGGTGGCAAGCCAGGCGATGCCTGTGTTTGCCCGTGGTGTTCGCATGAATGTCCTGAGTGTGCCGCAGAACAAACGCAAGCCGTAGCCCAAGTATCGACCCGCACCCAAGCCATCCGCGTTCAGCCATTGCGGCGTCGCTCGCTGGCAGCCCGTTCAGGCTTAACAGAGTCTGCCGCCAGCAACAGCTTAATAATTGATGCATCCCCCGTACCGCCAGCCGTGCAGCTAAAGGAAGCAGTTACGGCCGTTATACCCACTACAAAAGCAGCGTGGGTGGCCTTGGCGGGTGATTTGGCAATTACGGCCGTTCCGCTCACAGAAATAAACGGCATTGGGCCAGAGCGAGCCACAACGCTGGCGAACATGGAAATAAGCACAATGGACAAGCTGGCAACGGCCGATTCTGCGGCCATCGCCGAAGCCATTAATGGCGTGTCGCTGAACATGGCCGACACTTTTATTGCAAAAGCCCAGAGCATGCTCAATAACCCAGATAATTTACAAGTTCCCTTGGTATCTTGCGTGATGCCTACCGTCAATCGACGCCACTTTGTACCCCAATCCATCGCCTACTTTTTGCGTCAGGATTACCCCAACCGAGAACTGATCATTGTGGATGATGGCAGTGATCCCATTGAAGACCTGATTCCCGACGACGAGCAAATCCACTATGTGCGACAGGACACCCCCATGACGGTTGGAGCTAAACGGAACCTGGGCTTTGAGATGGCTGGCGGACAGATCCTAGCCACCTGGGATGACGACGTCTGGACGGCCGACTGGCAGTTAAGCTACCAAGTCGCCAGCCTGCTGCAAAATGGGGCAGACATTTGCGGTCTCGATAATCGGCTGCATTATGACCTTATCAGCGGACAGGCTTGGCATTCCGTAAGCCCACCTGGGAAACGGCCGTGGCTGCCTGGCAACTCGCTTTGCTTTACCCGCACCTTTTGGGAAGCCCATCCCTTTGCCGACGCGAATTTGGGTGAGGATATCCAGTTTGTACGCAGCGATTCCGCAGCCAAGATCGTAGCTTTACAAGCTATCGCTTTCCAAGTAGACATCATTCACGGCAGCAACGTCAGCCCAAAGAACAGCGCCAGCCCGCTGTGGCATACTTATCCGGTACAGGAAATCCAAGCCTTAATGGGCGATGATTGGGCATTTTACGTCGAACTTAGTCAACGCCTTGCGGCCTGAATCTGACATATCAGGTCACAAAACAGTAGCCGCGAGCCATTAACGATCTGCATGATCGCTTGTAATATGTGCGCCATTATCTTCTATAGGAGGCAAGAAATGGAACAGCCTATTTCCGCCAACAAAGATGTACTAGATATTATTATCCAAGTTTTAATTGTCGTCATCCCCGTGGTGATCACTTGGTTTATTCGCACTTACGTGCGGGGTACGGTGGCTGAAAAGGATATTGCCGCCATTGTCAGATTATCCAACACGGCCATCGATTATGTAGAGAATCTAGATATGCGGGGTGATTTGACCTTACCAGAAGATGTCTCTAAAGGGGTACACAAACTTAATACGGCCGGTCAATGGTTGGAAAGCGAATTGCGTCGGTCTGGCATAAAAATCACAAATGAAGAGGCAGAAGAGTGGATATCTGCCGAATTCCAAAAGCGGGTGGGGAGTGTACGTATGGTGGGTGTTATTGCCCAGTTGGCTCGTGAATCCGTAGATGTAATCAATCGCCTAGAGCAAAGTAGGCTTGTTAGCATCCCGCCAGACGTTGATCGTTTTACGTATCTGACCAGCATCGCCGCCGATTGGATTGTGGCTCAACTTGCCAAGCGAGGTGCCACTATCTCACGAGAGGAAGCAGTTGTCTGGGCCAGAGCTGAATTGGCCAATGGACTTGAGGAGCAAATCGGCCACTTTCCGATTCAAGAGCGTTTGGACCAATTGGGTAAACAGGCGGTTGCATTTCTGGATGGCCTTAAAGAAAGAGGGCAACTTGCTGTTTCCGGCGCAGATGTTGAAACAGACATTGTAATGGCTTGGTTATTGACCGAAGCTGCCAGGCAGGGTTTGGCTGTTACGTCCGATCAGATTGCTGACACAATGACAATAATATTGCGTGAACACAGTAGAAATTGAAGGCTTTTCAAATCATACGGTGGCTGTAAGGCATCATCCCATCGTCAATGTCAGCTCAATCTGGATGAAGTCTCCAACCGTGACGTATAAACTACACATCTGCTGGATTTGCCTCAAACCTGCGCCGCCTTTCACCGTCAACGCTGCTGCCGTTCGCTGCAGATCGTGTGCTGTTTGGGATTTCGACCAGCCACACGTAATGACCAGAAGGCTTTGCTTAGGCAGTTTCGGAAAAATAAATAAGTATTCAACTCGAAACTGCCTCAAGCGCAATCCGAAAAATAATATAATTTCACCCTAATTATTTTTCGGATTGCGCCTTACCTAGCTAAGGTTCGCCAGTTTGCTGAGGCTGGTCTCCCTTAACCTATCTAATCACAGTACGTTCGCTCATATTTTTATAGAAAATTCACTATGGATTGTCACACCGAAAAAAATGAAAACTGGTGCAATAAGGCAATGACAAAACCACTATCTTTTTGAGAATCACGATTAGTTTTGCTCTTTACAAATCACATACAGGTAATAGACACACTTCTCCCTTTTTTTAGGCAATTGCCAAATCGGTATACAAGGTTGTCGGTAGCCCAAGCAAAACCAGAATGCGTTCTTGCACTTGGGAAAGCGGT
>UOEU01000980.1_pt1 | contig 32168 bp, 26 predicted proteins | sample 1989311 | NCBI WGS metagenome assembly UOEU01 (sample SAMEA4712195, study PRJEB27164) | hydrothermal vent metagenome | biome: marine basaltic hydrothermal vent biome; feature: marine hydrothermal vent; material: mineral | place: Pacific Ocean | collected 2011-06-14/2011-07-23 | depth 1719 m | reverse complement strand
GGGGTGTCCATGTCGATTTTGAAATGTTCCCCAATGGCTTTGAGCTGCGCCGTGCGCCACTTATTCTTCTTTTTGCGGACGTTGCCATACCAGCGCAGCGCCCCATCCATAATAGAAATCGTTTCATCTTCAATAATGAGGTCAGGGTCTACCCGCATTTGGGTGCCGATGCCGTTACAGTCGGGACACATCCCCAGCGGCGAATTGAAGCTAAAAAGCTGTGGCGACAGTTCTGGAAAGCTAAAGCCACAGCTTGTGCAGGCGTTGTGTTCGCTGAGCAACATCTCTTTGTCGCCCAAATCGGCCAGTAACAGCCCCTCGCCAGCCCGCAAAGTCGTTTCTACAGAATCGACCAGTCGCGCCATAAAATCCGTATCGGCCGTTTCTGGCAAAACGAGCCGATCAATGATCAATTCGATGTTGTGCTTATGCTTTTTGCTCAAGTTGGGCAGCTTGCCGGACAAATCGACTAGTTCCCCATCGACCCGTGCGCGGGCAAAGCCATCTTTTTTCGCCTGTTTAAGCGCGTCGGCGTGTGTCCCTTTGCGGTTGCGGGCGATGGGTGCAAGCAGTTGCAAGCGGGTTCCTGCCGGCAAGGCGGCGAGTTGGTTGGCGATTTGTTGGGCAGTTTGGGGCGTAACGGCCGTTCCACAATCAGGACAGTGGGGTGTGCCCACCCGGGCATACAAAACCCGCAAATAATCCATCACCTCCGTCACCGTGCCGACCGTCGAGCGGGGATTTTTGCTCACCGCTTTTTGCTCAATGGCAATCGCTGGGCTTAATCCCGTGATGGCATCCACCTTCGGTTTTTCCATCTGTCCCAAAAACTGCCGCGCATAGGAGGAAAGGCTTTCTACGTAACGTCGCTGCCCTTCCGCATAAATGGTGTCGAAGGCCAGAGAAGATTTGCCGCTGCCGCTGACGCCAGTCAAAACAACCAGCTTGTTGCGGGGAATTGTGACGTCGATTCGTTTGAGATTGTGCTGCTGTGCGCCGCGCACAACGATATTTTGGGGTTCCATTTTGCCTCGTGAATTTTATGTGAACATTTGTTCTGTTAGAGTAGCTATTCTAACATGGTTGAAGAACGGCCGCTACCGTTTCAAAAGATTACAAAAGTCTGCCAGACTTTTGTAATCTTGCACTGTAGAAGGCTTTCTTGACACCTTTTGTCAGGAATTTATGTGGATGTGTTTTATTTACTTTATGAGCAAGCGGAGGCTGAGCCTGTCGATCGAAGCCGTAGCAGGTGCCGATACGATACCGTCTCTGCCTTCGACAGGCTCAGGTGACGGCTAGATTTCGGTTTAAGTAAATGAAATACACCCAATTTATATCCATTGAGCAACGGCCGTTTTCTCATCATCCCCCACATTACCCGTGTTTAGCGTACCTTTAGGCTCCAACAGCAGCAAATGCACCTCTTCTGAGGCGACGGGGCGGTGCTCAATCCCGCGTGGCACAATGAGAAACTCTCCTTCTTCCAGCCAAATGTTCCTATCGCGGAACTGCATGTTGAGCCGCCCTTTCAACACCCAAAATAGCTCATCCTCATCATCATGGTGATGCCAAATGAACGCCCCCTGTACTTTAACCAGCTTGACGTAAGATTCATTCAGTTCCCCCACAATGCGCGGCCGCCAATGATCGTTAAAAAGAGATAATTTTTGTGCCAGATTAACTTTTTCCATTTTAAGTTCCTTTGTTTCTCAACTGTCATACCCTTAGATCGCCGCAAGTTGGGCGATATGGCGCGGAATTATCCCCGATTGTTTATAAAAAATCTCACCGCGCCTTCCCGCCCCTACAAAATTGGTTTCAATTGAGAATTACTGAAGCGAATTTGTTGACAAGCCATTTGGCTTGGTTTATACCTACGATCTTGAATTTTATTTATGACTGTACCATTGTCATGCTGAACGGAGTGAAGCATCCCTTTGAAGTGCAAATAGTTCGGGATTCAAGTTTGAGCAGTAGACAAACTTTAGAGCAAAAAAAGGTTTCAGGGATTCTTCGTTTCACTCAGAATGACAGTTCAGGCTTTCATTTTAGCGAGGATCAAGAAATATGGCACAGGAAAAAATCGAGGCAACGGTTCATCTGTTTTGTGGTTTAGCAACCGCTGGCAAGACGACGTTGGCTAAAGAGTTGGAGCAATCTCATAATGCAATCCGCTTTACGCTGGATGAGTGGATGATTGATTTAACGGATGCAACTATCTTTGACGATGAATATGACGTGTTGGTTGAGAAGTTGAAGGAGCGGATTTGGAAAACGGCCGTTTCCATCCTAAATCAAGGGGTAGATGTCATTCTCGACTGGAGCTTGTGGAACCCTGAACGTCGCCAAAAATGGATTTCACGGATCAACGAGCTAGGAGCCGAGTACACATTGTACTATCTAAACATTCCCGTCGAAGAGCTTCGTCGGCGAATGCAGGCACGCAATGACAACTTACCGCCAGGCGCACATTTTCTGCCGCTGGCTGAACTTGACCGCTTTCTTCCCCTTTTTACACCCCCCACCGCCGATGAGGGGTTGAATGTCGTAGAAATGCGTTGGGAAGATACCCATCCAATTCAAAATCCCCAGTTGGAAGGGGATACCTTTTTTTGGGAAGGCGGGGCAACGGGGGTGCTTTTGCTGCACGGCCTCACGGCCACAACGGCCGAAGTGCGGCTGTTGGCCGAAAAGCTCCACGGGGAAGGGTACACCATCTCTGCGCCGATGCTGCCGGGGCATGGCACAAAGCCAGAAGATTTGAACGAAACCTCTTGGCACGATTGGGCCTGGGCATCTGAAAAAGCGTACCAGCACCTTGCTACCGTTTGTGACCACGTTTTTGTCGGTGGCGAATCGACTGGTGGGGCGTTGGCGCTTTATTTAGCAATCCATCACGAAGAGATTGCGGGCGTTTTGTGCTACGCACCGGCCATTAAGCTGGCAATTGCCACCCATGATTTGATCCGATTGTACATGATTGCACCGCTCGTGGATGCGATTCCCAAAGATAATGTAGGCGGCAACCCATATTGGCAAGGATACAAGGTAAATCCGCTGCGGGCGGTGATGGAGCTTATTCGACTAGGGCGTGACGTGCGCCGCCAACTGCCGCGCATCACTCAGCCCTTGCTGATAATGCAGGGTAGAAATGACAAAACGGTGTCTCCTGATGTGGGAGAGATTATTTTGGAGGGGGTTTCGTCCGAATACACAGAGCAATATTGGATGGAGCAGTCAGGTCACGTCATTTTGCTGGAAGATGAGTTGGATGAGATTACGGCCGTTACCCTCAAATTTATGCAAGAATTATTGGATCAAGCGTAACCTCTTATAACCGCAGAGGACGCGGAGAACGCAGAGAAAAATAAAAAAACCTCTGCGAACTCCGCGCTCTCTGCGGTAAATCATCTAAATTACTAACTCAAAGCTGCGTTCGCCGACGATTTGGCCGTTGACCTGAATCTTTACCCAATGTGTGCCGGGGTAATATTTGCGGGTCGTTATGGGGCGGATGGGATGGCTTTTTTGGATGGTGAGCGATTGGTTGGGGGATAAAACGGCCGTTTTCAGCTTAAACACTTTCCCGCTTGTCTTCCCATTGGCTTTCACAAAATGAATGACAAAATCAATCACCAGATTTTGTTCATCGTCCATTGTGCTGCACAGCGTGAAAGCTAGATTTAACTTTCCACCTAGCTGAAATATTTGTGGACTGAGGCTGAAATCTTGCAGTTCTATCTGGGGTGGACCAAATCCTAGCACTGCCAGCGCATCTGGGTCGCCCTCTTTTACCAACGTTCGCAATGCCCGCTTGACAATCCAGCGTCGCTCTGCCGAGCCATCTTGCCACCAGCGGCGGCACGTTTCTACCACCAACTGAGGGTGGTCTTTGGCGATGTCGTTGAGATGGTTGCTCACGGAGCGGCGCACATATTCTGATGGATCATCTTTGAGCTTTTCTAGCAATGCCAAGGTGGGGCTAGGGTCTTCGATAAACTGATACAGTCGCCCTGCCCAAGGCAGCCGAGGGCGTGTGCCTTCGCTCACCAGTCGGCGCACGTGGGCGTTGTCGTCTTCTGCCCAGCCGTGCAGAATTTCGAGCATTTTTTCTTGGTGATGGATGAGAAACGGCCGTATCGCAAATTCGGCCGTGTGTCGCTTGGTAATCTCGCGCATGGCATGTACGCCCACGTCAAAATCCTCCAAACCATACACCTCAATAAAGTGGGCAATCGGCCAATAATGCCAACCATCGTTAAACATGCCCCCTTCTTCCGTGAGTTCGGCTCCCAAAGCGGCGTCCAGCACCGCCCAGCCGTTGGCAAAACCTGCGGGCAGGTGGTCGCGCAGCGCCTGCACAAAGACAACGGTGCGGGCTTTCATCTCCAACCCATCTAGCTGCGGCACAATTTGGCTGACAAACTTGTCGCTGGGGAATTGGGGGTGAACGGCCCTGATTTGCCCGGCCATCTGTTGCGCCAAACCGGCGTCAAAATAATCTTTGAATAATTTGTTTTCGGTCATAATTTTGTAATTAAGTCATTGGACAGACGGTCAACAAAAGTCAACCTTGTCTACGGTTTCAAAGGAAACTTAACAAGAACTGTTTAAGCTGTTTGATATTTAGGTTTAGAGGGATTTCTCGGAGGACCTCGAAATGACAGTTTAAGGTTGTTGGAACGGACGAAGTTCAACAAATCACCCACAGTTGTCATTTCGAGCCGCTTTTGGCGAGAAATCCCTTTGAAGCTGATCTCAAGGACATACTTGTACAGATACTTGCTTTTTACCATTCTCCTGCATAGCGAGGTGAATACGGCCGTAACATTTTCCCCACCAAAAAATATTTCAGCTCTACCAGTTGGCGCATGTGCAGCAAATCGTGGGCTACCCAAGCGGCCAGCATATCTCCTGCGTACAGTTTTCCCGCCAGCGGATGGGTTTCATACGCTTCCAGATTTGGATCCTTTAGCCCAGCCAGCCACGTGAGCGACTTTTTCCGCTCGTCTAAAAAGTTTTGCAACGAAGTGGACAACTCCCGCTCATTGTAATTGCGGGACGTTACCCAGCCCATCGGGTCAATAGGCGGCCACGCTTTGCCAGGGTGATGCAGCAAATAATCAAACCGCTGCCGAAAATCTTCCCGCTCTTCATCATAAAGGTGGTTGACAACTTCCAAAACAGACCAGACATCTGGGGCAGGGCGCACCCTTGCTTGCGCCTGTGTGATGCCGTAGACTAGACTTTGAATGGAGCCGCTATTGTGTTTTAGCTGTAATTGACACGTTTTAAAATCCATGAAGCCTCCATAACAGACATTTTTTTTTTACAGACTTCACAACTGCACAAATATCTCGTTGAGATTGTTGTCGTAAAGTGTAATCTTGAGAGGGATTTCTCCCTTTGGTCGAAGTGACAATTAAGGTTGCTGGAATAGATAAAATTCAACGAGTTAGGCGCAATCCGAAAAATAATCAGGGTGAAATTATATTATTTTTCGGATTGCGCTTGAGGCAGTTTCGGGTTGAACACTTATTTGTTTTTCCGAAACTGCCTTACCCAAAAATTGTCATTTCGAGCCGCTTTTAGCGAGAAATCCCTCTAAAGGTAGCCATCTTTGACGGTAATTTCAGGGACATCTCCTTACAATTACCAGAATTATAATGTAACACATAAACAAGACATCTTTTGTCAACTATTTTTGGCAAATAGAGGGAATCTATGCAAGAAAACAGTAAAGGATGGGCTGCCTCCGCTGGTTGCCCTGTTGATCATCACCATTTGAGGGCGCAGCGCACTGCACCAGAAGTGGAGCCAACCGACCGCCCCATCGAGCAAGGAGCAGATGGCGTGTGGCATGTGCGAGGCTACGAGGAAGCGCAAGCTATTTTGCGCTCAGATGTTGTGCGCCAAGCTGGCTTTCAGGCTGAAATGTTGGAAAAATTGCCCAGCTATATGAATCCTCCCATTTTGTTCCTGGAGGGCAAACCGCACCAAGAGCAGCGGCGGCAAACGGCCAGATTTTTTACCCCACGCACCACAGATAGCCAATATCGGCAGATGATGCGTGATTTTGCTGATGAAGTTGTGGCTGATTTTGTGCGCCGGGGTCGGGCAGATTTAAGCGAGATGAGCATGAAGATGGCCGTTCGGGTAGCATCGCAGGTTGTTGGTTTAACCAACAGCAAAAACCTGGGCATGAACGGCCGTATTGAACGTTTTTTACAGCAAGGCTCTAGTGATTTCGGCTGGACATTGCGCCAGATCAAATCTTTCATTCGTATACAATTTGATCTGCTACGCTTTTTCTTGCTGGATGTGCGTCCGGCAATTAAGGTGCGGCAAGCCGAGCCACAGGAAGATGTCATCTCCCATTTACTGGCATCTGGGTATGGCAACACCGAAATCATGACGGAATGTATCACCTACGGTGCGGCGGGCATGGTGACAACCCGTGAATTTATTAGCGTGGCCCTGTGGCACTGTCTAGAAAACCGCGAGTGGCATCAGCTCATGCTAACGGCAGATCAGAACACCCGCTACACTTTTTTGCATGAACTTCTTCGTCTAAAGCCTGTTGTAGGGCATTTGTATCGTAAAACAACGGCCGCTTTAACATTACAAAGTGAGGGGAAAGCGATTACCATTCCTGCTGGATCGATGATTGACCTGCACGTTTATGCTGTGAATGGAGATGAAAGCATTGTGGGTGAACGGCCGTTACAGCTTTGCCCCGCCAGAAAAATGAAGCCACGCAAGCCCAAAGTCCCGCAGTTTGTCATGAGCTTTGGCGACGGCCCGCACCGCTGCCCAGGAACTTACATTGCCATTCAGGAAAGCGACATTTTTTTGCGCCGCCTGCTCAAGCTGGAAAATTTGCGAATTGAGCAGCAACCCACCGTGACCTACAATCAAACTGTAAAAGGGTATGAGTTACGCAACTTCATTATTGCGCTAGATTGATTTGGAGAAAATACAATGGAATATGATTTTGACACTATCCATCAGCGAACAAACAGCAACTCAATTAAGTGGGATTTCATGTATAAAAATGGCGTTCTGCAACAGCGTAAAACAGGCGACGATCCTTTAGCAGCAGATAGCTTGTTGCCGATGTGGGTGGCAGATATGGATTTTGCAATACCCCAACCCGTGATTGATGCGTTAACCTACTGCGCTAAAAACGGCATTTTTGGGTATTCCAGACCCACTGATGGGTATTACGAGTCGATTATCAACTGGATGTGGCGACGGCACGATTGGCAAGTGGAACGAGATTGGATTTTAACGACGTCGGGGGTGATGCCGGCCATTTGTATGCTGATTCAGACGTTTACGGAACCAGGGGATAAGATCATTGTGCAAACGCCCCTATTCAATCCAATATTCCAGGCAATAGAAGAGAATGGGCGCGTTGTTGCCAATAATCGACTGCTTTATGATAACGGCCGTTATCTCATGGACTTCGCCGATCTGGCTACAAAAGCAGCCGACCCCTATACAAAAATGATCATCCTGTGCAGCCCCCACAACCCAGTCGGGCGTGTGTGGAGCCACGCAGAGTTACATCGCCTCGGTGAAATCTGTACCCAACATGATGTGCTGATCGTTTCTGATGAGATTCATGCTGATTTGACCTATTCTTGGGCCTCATTCACAACATTTGGTGTTGTTGACGCAGCGTTTAATAATCGCTTCATTTTTTGCAGCAGCCCCAGTAAGACGTTTAACCTGCCGGGGCTGCAAACAGCCAACACAATCATTCCCAACAAAGCACTGCGCGAGCAATTTTTGCTCACCCTGCAAAAGATGAACCAGCTATTTGGCTACAATATTTTTGGTATTCTGGCATTACAAACGGCGTACGAACAGGGTCAAGAATGGTTGACGCAATTGATAGCTTATCTGGAAACCAACTACAGTTACCTGCAAACTTATTTGGCTGAACATTTGCCGCAGCTAACGGCCGTTCGTCCCGACGCTCTCTACCTTATTTGGATTGATTGTCATGCCCTCGAATTAGACTCGAAATCTCTTAAAAGCCTGTTTTTTGAAGAAGCAAAGGTATATTTAACAGAAGGCAGCACTTATGGTATTGAGGGAAATGGGTTTGTCCGCCTCAACATCGCCTGCCCTCGCCCTATCCTGACAAACGCCTTGGAACGCATTCGCCATGCGGTCAATCGTCTTGATTGATGTTGGGGTTCCTACACGCCAATTTCGAGTATAACCATGTTTTGTGGGGAACGTTCTAGATATGTTGCCGGAGTCGAGGCTTTAGCCGGGCATTGTCTGGCAAACGCCCGGCTAAAGCCTCGACTCCGCTAATCCCCACGATTTCTTGCTATACTCCCAATTTCGATCAGGTTGAGCAAAACGGCCGTTCACGCTAGACTTATGCCCTTATCTTAATAAACAGGCAGGACAACGAGCGTGAAAATAGCAGTCATCTCAGATATTCATGGAAACTTGCCCGCTTTAGAAACAGTGACGGCGGACATTGAACAATGGCGGCCAGACTGCGTGGTGGTAAATGGTGATATTGTCAATCGAGGGCCACTTTCCCGAGATTGTTTGCAATGGGTGCTGAACAAGCAAGCTACAGATGGTTGGGAGCTTGTGCGTGGCAATCATGAAGATTACATTTTGGAATGTGCCGAGCCAAATAGCCCAACTTCTGGCTCCGCCTATCAAGTGCGCCAGTTTGCCCATTGGGCATACCAACAAGTAAAAGAGTATGTACCCATTCTGGCCGGCTTGCCAGATAGTTATGCCGCTTGCGCCCCAGATGGCTCTGAATTGCGCATCGTGCATGGCTCAATGCGTGATAATCGGGATGGGGTGTACGTGGAGACAAAAGATGATGAGCTGCGTGAGCAGATTGCCCCCGCGCCCCGAGTTTTTGTCACAGGCCACACCCATCACCCACTGATTCGCCAGATTGATGGTACGACGGTGGTTAATATTGGTTCGGTGGGGGCTTCGTTTGATTCGGATAGGCGGCTGTGTTACGGCCGTTTCACTTGGCGCACAACAGGCGGATGGTCTGTAGACCTTGTGCGGCTTCCTTATGATTATGATCGTTTGGAACAAGATTACAAAACCTCTGGCTTTTTAGATGAAGCTGGCCCATTGGCACAGCTTATGCTGGTGGAACATCGGCGGGCCAGTGGGCTGGTTTATCGTTGGGCAAGCTGTTACCAAAGTGATGTGCTGGCGGGCAAAATTAGTATGGAAGCCAGCGTGCGTGCCGTTTTGGAAGACGAAGATTTGCAACCTTATCTTGGCACACCTGGCTGGACGTTCCCCGTCTTGGCAAAATAAAAACGGCCATCTGAAAAGACGGCCGTTATTTAATTCAACATTTGCTTTCCCAACGAAATGAACATCACGCCTGATAGTCCAATACTTTTTCTCCTGGTGCGTTGTTATACTGTAGTGATTGTGATGACATGACGCATGGTCAAGCACGTATGGTCAAGCAAATGAAGCTAATAAATTATTGCCTCTTTACAGGGCTGTTTTATAATCCGTTACAGCTTGACCCAACCTGAGAAAATAATTTGTCTGAAAACATAAACGATGAGCGTAAATTTAGCGTTAATTCCTAGCCTAGACGAGCCAGAACCAAAGAGGTTTTTATCAAAGATTACGCAGATTTACCAGATTTTTCAATCTTTTTAATCTACGTAATCTTTGATGTTTTTCTTGTTTTGTGTACAAGCATTTTATTGCTAAGGTACAAATGAATCAGAATGAATTGCGGGTACATATGCTGGGGCATTTGCAGTTTGGTTGGGGAAACGGCCGTTTCCAGAACAGCCTCACAACCGCTCTTGCCCCCAAGCAGAGAGCAATCTTTTGTTACCTTCTTTTAACAGGGCAGCTACACCAGCGGAAAACAGTAAGCCGCGATTTTTGGCCTGACAAAGAACATAAGCCTGGTTTGGCAAACTTACGCGTTGCGCTCAATACGCTGCGAGCATCAGGATTGGAGCCTTATCTAAACACACAGCCACAGCGACTTCACATTTCCTTTAATCAGAAGGCTAACTACTGGTGCGATGTACAGACGTTTGAAGCATTGATCGGCAAAAATCAACGTCAAGCCCAGCCAGATATTCCTTCATTACAAAAAGCAGTTACCCTGTATCAGGGCGAATTTTTGCAAGGATTTTCCCTGCCCGAAGCACCTTTTTTTGACGACTGGGTCGGTCAGCAGCGGCAGCGACTGGACAATATGGTGTGGGAGGCTTTGGAAGCCTTGATTAGATGGGCGATGGAAGAATCTGCTGACTTTGCCGCAGGTATCCAATATGCCCAACGCGCCTTGGAAATTACCCCTTGGCGGGAAGAAGCCCACCAATATTTAATGTGGCTTTTAGCAAACAGTGGTCAGCAAACGGCCGCTCTCGCCCAATATGATCGGTGTCGAGAGGCATTAAAATCGTATGTGGATGCCGAACCTTCTCCCGAAACCGAAGAGCTGGTTGAAAGTATTCGGCAGCACAAGACAGTTTCCAAATCCAACCCTCAGCCATTGCCACCCCTTTTATCGCCAGAAGCACAGGCAGGGCCTCCTTTCATGCCGCCTTTGCTCGATCCGCTGTTCTTTGGCCGTTCAGAGCCGCTGGCGCAGCTAGAGGAAGCCTTAACGGCCGTTTCTGAGCGACGACGATTTGGCATTGTAGGCATGGGCGGCATTGGCAAAACTACCTTAGCAGCCCATCTGGCACACAGTTTGCGCCCCCATTTTCCCGATGGCGTGCTGTGGGCCAACTTGGTAGATGCCCAGCCAGAAGAGATTGCCACAGAATGGGCTGCTGCTTATGACTACGATTTGAGTCGGCAAGGCTCTGGCGAAGAGCGTTTGGCCGCCGTTCGCCAACTGTTGGCAACCAAGCAAGCCTTGCTCATTTTGGATGACGCTTGGCTGGGTGCCAAAATTCGCCATTTGCTGCCAGAATCAGGCAGTTGTGCGGTGCTTATCACTAGCCGAGACGCAAAGGTTGTGCAAAACGTCGGGGCGATCCCCGTGCCGCTCTCCCAATTTTCGGTGGAAAACGGCCGTCTTCTTTTAACCCATTACCTCGATGAACAACGGCTGCTGGCAAGCCCAGATGCTGTCGATGAAATTTGCCATTTGCTTGATTATTTGCCATTAGCAATCAACATCGCGGGCTGTTATTTAGCTTATCGGCCGCACCGTTCGCTAGACGATTTTATTATCCAGCTTAAGCAGCAGCTAAAGCCACTCGATCTGTCGGAAGATGCACAGCGCATCCGAGAAACGTTTGAATTAAGCTGGAAGCATCTGGACGAGCCTCAAACGCGGCTGTTTAACTTGTTGGGTCTGTTTGCTGGCCGCACATTTTCGTTAGAAGCGATTGCCACCATTGCCCAAACGGACATTTTCTGGGTTGAAGATCGGTTGCAAACGTTGGTGCAGCTTTCCTTGCTGACAGAAACGGACAGGCAGCGGTATCGGCAGCATGGTTTGCTGGCAGAGTTTGCCCAAGACAAGTTGGGGGATGACAGAGCCGCGCAGGCGGGGTACGTCGCTTATTTTGCAGAGTTTGCTCAGAAAAATAGTAAAGATTACGAGATGCTGCGACCGGAGTGGGGGAATTTGGACGGGGTTATAACAGTCGCCACACGGTCTCAGATGTGGACGGAAATATTACAGTTTACGGCCGTTCTCAAAGATGCTTGGTTTGCTCGTGGTCGTTTTGAGCAGGCGCGTGTTGCTTTTGAGACGGCTTTTCAAGCCGCCGTTCGTTTGGAAGATGAACCTTTGTTGGCACAAAATTGGCTCTGGTGGGGGCAAGCCTGTTTAGAACAGGGAGACCAGGAAGAAGCGCGACAATGGCTACAGCAGGTGCTTGACTTGTATAACGATCTGGACGACGGCATTGGCGTTGCTAATGCCCAGTTTGATTTAGCCCGATTGGACATTCAGCAATCTTTTTTTGAGGAGGCAGAAGGCCGCTTAAACGAGGTGCTGGCACAACGCCAGGCAGATGAGGATGCCGTTGGCACCGCCTCAACGCTGGCTCGACTGGCCCGTTTGCGCCAGCGGCAACACCAGCATGACGAGGCGAAAGCGTTTGCTTTGGATGCAGTCGAGAGGCAAACGGCCGTTAAAGATCATTTAGGACAATGTCGCACAACGCGGCTGCTCGTGTTTATCATGATTGCTTTGAACCAGCCTGAAATGGCGCTTGCTTATGCTGAGGAATCTCTGACGCTGGCGCAATCGGTGGCTGACTTGGGTGAAATAGCGATGGCAAAGTATAGTCTTGCGGCCGCTTTTTGTAAGCTAGAGCGGCTAGAAGAAGCCAATCAAATGGCTGAGGAAAGTTATACCAGTTTGCAACGCATGGGGGATCATCAATCAATGACGATTGTTCGCTATTTGCAATGCCTTATTAAACGGTCTGAGGAAGATTTTGTGGCGGCGCAGCAGCTAGCTGAGGAATGTTTAGCGGCGTTTACCCGTCTTAAAGATGAGCTACACGTGGCTTACTGTTTGGCTCATCTGGGTGATTTTCAGAAAATATTTGGAGAGGTAGAAACGGCCGTTCGGCTGTGGCAAAAAGCATTAGCCATCGCCCAAAAGCTGGAAAACAGTGATTTGGTGCAAAAGATAAACGGCCGTTTGCTAACCAACGGCTGATCCTGCCCAATTTGCCAGTACCGGAAACGGCCGTTCTGAGCCATACTTACAATAAATATTGTAGTAGAGACGTTGCATTGCAACGTCTCTACTTTGCGCCTCTGCGGTGAATTATTTACACAGGAGAATTTTATGAGTTTTCACGGTGGCGGCTGGATGGCCTTCATTTCACACGACGAAAAGCAGCAGCGCCCTGTCATTACGCGGGAGCTGCTTTGGCGCGTTTGGGAATTTGCCAAACCATATCGCAGCAAGATTATTGGACTGCTGCTAACTATTTTAATCATCACCAGCATTTCGCTGGTAGCACCCCTGCTGGTGCGCTCATTCATCGACACCGCCATTCCCAACAGAGATTACCGACTGCTCACCTTTTTGGCGGCGGGTATGGTTGCCATTCCCATCGTCACGGGCGGCATTGGTGTCATTCAGCGCAACCTCAATTCCCAAATTGGGGAAGGCGTCATTTATGATTTACGCCGCGCACTGTATGAACATATGCAGCGCATGTCTTTGCGTTTTTACACCCAATCGCGCACGGGGGAACTGATGTCCCGCCTGAACAACGACGTCATTGGGGCGCAGCGGGCCATCAGCGACACCATCGTCACCATTATTTCTAACATTGTATCGCTGGTGGGTACGCTTGCCATTTTGCTGACGCTGGAGTGGCGGCTGACGCTGCTGGGGTTGGCAATTTTGCCCCTGTTTGTGCTGCCTGCGCGGCGTGTTGGCCGTGTTTTGCGTGATTTGCGCCGCAAGTCGCTAGAAATTAGTGCTGAGATGAACGCCACGATGAATGAAACGCTCAACGTCAGTGGTGCGCTGCTGGTGAAGCTGTTTGGTCGGCAGGAGAAGGAAGTTGATCGCTTTTCCCGAGATGCGGCTGAAGTGCGGGACATTGGGGTGCGCTCGGCGGTGATTGGCCGCTGGTTTTTTATGATGTTGGGCATTGTGGGTGCGGTGGGAACGGCCGCTGTCTATTGGGTTGGCGGCTATCTGGTGCTGGAAGAAGCGTTGACCATCGGCACGATTGTCGCCTTTGGCAGTTACCTAACGCGGCTGTACGGCCCGCTTATGGCGCTGACCAATGCCCCCGTTGAGTTTGCCCAAAGCATGGTGAGCTTTGAGCGGGTCTTTGAAGCACTCGACATTCCCGTTGAAATTGGGGAAAAGCTGGATGCGAAGGTACTGTCGGATGTAAACGGCCGTTTGCAATTTGAAAATGTCTCCTTTACCTACACAGATGAAGATAAACAGGGTGGCCTACAGGAAATCGCTCGCTTTAGCTGGCGCGGCGGCGGTGAAACATTGCTCAAGCGGGGTAAAGAGAAGCAAAACGGAGAAAGCGAATCAGAAAATGGGGAGGCGGCCAAGCCTGAACTACGCTGGGCTTTGCAAAATTTGAACTTTAGTATTGAGCCAGGGGAGTTGGTTGCCTTGGTTGGCCCCAGCGGCGCGGGCAAAACGACGATTACTTATTTGATTCCCCGACTGTATGATCCGACAAACGGCCGTATCACCATAGACAACCACGATTTACGTGACGTGACCCTCAAAACCCTCGCCGACAACATCGGCATGGTGACCCAAGAATCCTACCTCTTTTACGACACCATTCGCGCCAACCTGCTTTACGCCCGTCCAGACGCCAGCGAAGCCCAAATGATTGCCGCTGCCCAGGCGGCCAACATCCACGACTTCATTGCCCAACTGCCAGACGGTTATGACACCGTTGTCGGTGAGCGGGGCTACCGACTGAGCGGCGGGGAACGCCAGCGCATTGCCATTGCTCGCGTTGTGCTCAAAGACCCGACTATTTTGGTGCTAGATGAAGCTACGTCCCATTTGGATTCGCTTTCTGAGGCGTTGATTCAGGAAGCATTGGGCCAAATTATGAAGGGGCGCAGCAGCTTGGTCATTGCCCATCGGCTTTCCACCGTGTTAGCGGCCGACAAAATTTTGGTCATCCAGCAAGGACAAATCGTCGAGCAGGGGACGCATGAAGAGCTGCTGGCTCAGGGCGGCCTGTATACCAATTTATTTGAAACCCAGTTCAAAACGGCCGAAACTACTTAATGAGGGGAAAGCATCCTCAGATGCGTTTCTGGTTGACCCGTTCGCATTTGAGAATGCTCACTCCTCACTTATTTACGATTCTTCATTCTTTTTACGGTTTTGCATTTGGGGAATGATTATAGCCGCCAGCAGCAGCAAAAACGTCAGTCCAAGAAATATAAGTGCAATCGGATCCATCTGAAATCTCCATCTTATTTGCTTCGTTTAATAGTCCCCCCCATTTTAGTGCAGCCCTGTTGAAAGGCAACAAAGATATAGTTTTAATCAGGGCAATTCCAAAGTCGTTATAAACAGATCCCTATCTTTGTTTGTACGCAGATTTGCCTGATCGCCCTGATTAAAAGCGATCAATCAGGTAAATCAGGGTAATCTGCGTCCCATTTTTTTAGAATTGGCTGACTTTGGAATCACCCTGAGTAAAAAAGATGTGCTCAGAAGAAGTTCAACTTCTTGGATGCTTAGGGTTTGCCCGTTTTTAACTTTGGACATTGGTAAACGGGCAAACCTTGCGGATGCGTTTCCTTATCAAAAGTTATTTGCGAACGTATCCTTAGTCATGCTGTGCACTTAAACGACCAATTTTCCGCCATCGTTCCATTGCACCGGTGCGAAATAGAGTAGGATCAAAATCAACCAGAACTTCCCATCCTTCGACACTGGCTAACTCGCGCTCCTCTTCAGAAAGTTCAATTTCCAAAACACGGCCGTCTGTACGCATTTCAATCGTCAGCAACGGCTTGCCGTCGTCCAAAACTTCTAGAATACAGGGGCGATCATACCCTTCTGGGTGACCAATGAGTGCTGCCGAACAGCGTTGGCAAAACTCCAAATTAGCATTACACAGGCCGCGATCCATGATAATTTTCATCATTACCTCCAGAATTTATCCGGTCATTAGCTGGCCGAGATTCGAGTAACTGCTACTTTCGCAAATTTCGTACATTACCTCTAAGATAGTGTATCAAAACAGACATCCTCTTTTCCAAGACAATAGTCACCTATTTAGGATGATAGTTGTCATAAGATTGTGGTGACATTCTGCATGGGCATAACGGCCGTTTGTCACTACGGTATTACGGCCGTTTTCGGGATACTTTTCATGGTAATCACTATCCCACGTTAGATTGCTTGAAACCGCAACTAAAATCGCTTCCGCGTACGCTATTGCGTAATTTGAAGGAGAATTGACTATGTCTAAACAGATGATAACCATCGATGGTAACGAGGCGGCTGCCAGAGTCGCCCACAAAATAAATGAAGTCATTGCCATTTATCCCATCACCCCATCCTCACCGATGGGAGAATGGGCAGACCAATGGTCTGCCGACGGCCAGCCCAACATTTGGGGTTCCACGCCGCTGGTGGTAGAAATGCAGTCCGAAGGTGGCGCAGCGGGCGCCGTCCATGGTGCGCTTCAGGCTGGGGCATTGACGACAACCTTTACCGCCTCCCAAGGCTTGCTCCTGATGATCCCCAATATGTACAAAATCGCCGGGGAACTCACCGCAACTGTTTTCCACATTGCCGCCCGCTCCATCGCTGCCCAGGCTCTCTCCATTTTTGGCGACCATTCCGACGTGATGGCTGCTCGTAACACCGGGTTTGCCATGCTTTCGGCCAATTCTGTGCAAGAAGTGGCCGATTTTGCCCTTATTGCCACGGCGGCAACGCTGGAAGCGCGGGTTCCTTTCTTGCACTTTTTTGATGGCTTCCGCACCTCTCATGAAATAAGCAAAATGTCTCCTTTAAGTGATGATCTGCTGCGGGCCATGATTGATGATGAGCTGATGCGGGCGCATCGGGCGCGTGGCCTCACGCCAGATAATCCGGTGGTGCGCGGCACGGCGCAAAACCCAGACGTCTTTTTCCAAGCACGCGAAAGCGTCAACCCGTTTTACAACGCTTGCCCCGGCATTGTGCAGTCAGCGATGGACAAATTTGCCCAGCTTACTGGGCGACAGTACAAGCTGTTTGAATACAGTGGCCCTCCCGATGCTGAACGGGTGCTGGTGCTGATGGGGTCTGGTGCAGAAACGGCCGTTGCCACAGCAACCTATCTCGCTAACCAAGGTGAAAAAGTAGGGGTACTCAAAGTTCGGCTGTATCGGCCGTTTGCCAGCGAGACATTTGTGCAGGCGTTGCCCGCCACCGTCAAAGCAATTGGCGTGCTGGATCGCACCAAAGAGCCAGGCGCCACGGGCGAACCGCTTTATCTGGATGTGGTTACGGCCGTTATCGAAGCCATCGCTGAAGGCAAAGCACCCTTTGCCACCGTCCCTCGCATCATTGGTGGGCGATATGGCCTTTCCTCCAAAGAGTTCACCCCTGGCATGGTCAAAGCCGTTTTTGACGAACTGCAACAAACCAGCCCCAAGAACCATTTCACAGTGGGCATTTATGACGATGTGACCCATACCAGCCTTCCCTGGGACAAATCGTTTGATGTGGAAGCAGATGATGTCGTTCGCGCCGTTTTTTACGGTCTTGGTTCCGATGGCACTGTGGGCGCCAACAAAAACTCCATCAAAATTATTGGGGAAGGTACGCCCAACTACGCCCAGGCCTATTTTGTTTATGATTCCAAAAAGGCTGGCTCGGTCACTGTCTCCCATCTACGCTTTGGCAAACGGCCGATTCAGGCTCCTTACCTCATCAATCGTGCTAGTTTTGTCGGTTGCCATCAGTTTAGCTTTCTAGAACGCTTCGATCTGCTCCGCTTGGCGGCACCTGAGGCCACATTTTTGCTGAACAGTCCGTATGGGCCAGAAGCTGTATGGGACAAAATGCCGCGCAGTGTGCAGCAAACAATCATTGATAAGAACATGCAATTTTATGTGGTCGATGGGTATCAGGTCGCCAAAGACACGAAGATGGGTCGGCGTATCAACACCATTATGCAAACCTGTTTCTTTGCCCTCAGCGGCGTGTTGCCGACGGATGAAGCAATTACAGCCATTAAAACGGCAATTAAAAAGACGTATGGCAAGCGGGGTGAGGCGGTTGTTGAGCAAAATTACGCGGCGGTCGATGCGGCATTGGCGCACCTGCATCAGGTTTCTGTGCCAAATGCCGCGACGAGTTCCTTTGAACGGCCGTCTGTCGTGCCAGAACATGCACCCGAGTTTGTCCAATCCGTCACTGCCCGTATTATTGAAGGCTTAGGTGACGAACTGCCAGTCAGTGCCTTACCCGTTGATGGCACTTACCCCACGGGCACAACCCAATGGGAAAAACGGAACATCACCACTGAAATCCCCGTTTGGGACCCCGATATTTGTATTCAATGTGGCAAATGTGCCTTCGTTTGCCCCCATTCTGTCATCCGCATGAAGGTGTACGATCCCCAAAATCTGGAAAATGCCCCGACCACCTTCAAATCGACCGAGGCCCGCTACAAAGAGTTCAAGGGTCAAGCCTACACCTTGCAGGTTGCCCCAGAAGATTGCACCGGCTGTCATTTGTGTGTGGAGGTTTGTCCTGTTAAAAACAAGCGGCAGCCCAAATTCAAGGCAATCAACATGGCACCACAGGCGCCATTGCGCGAGCCAGAGCGGGAAAATTGGGAATTCTTTCTTGATCTACCACAGATAGACCGCACCACCATTCCGCTGACCCAGGTAAAATACAATCAATTGCTTGATCCGCTTTTTGAGTTTTCTGGGGCGTGTGCTGGCTGTGGCGAAACCCCTTACCTTAGTTTGCTCAGCCGCCTTTTTGGTGACCGTGCGCTCATTGCCAACGCAACGGGCTGCTCTTCAATTTACGGCGGCAATCTGCCGACCACACCCTGGGCGCAAAATGAAAACGGCCGTGGCCCAGCCTGGTCTAATTCGCTTTTTGAAGACAATGCAGAATTTGGCATGGGGATGCGCGTTGCCCTAGACCAGCGGTTGGAAGCCGCCACCAACAGTTTACGCACCATGCGGGATTTGTTGGGTACGCTGTTGGTGGACAATATTTTGTTCGCCGACCAATTGAATGAAGCAGATATTCAAGAGCAGCGTGAGCGGGTTGAAGCGTTAAAAGAACGGATCAAAGGATTGCTGTCTGGTAAAGAGGGTGGCGTAGGTAATTTCCAAAGCCGTTTGGCTAATCTACTGAGCATGGCAGATATTTTTGTTAAGAAGAATGTCTGGATTGTGGGTGGAGATGGCTGGGCTTACGATATTGGCTTTGGTGGCCTGGATCATGTGTTGGCCTCTGGGCGCAACGTCAATGTGCTGGTGTTGGATACGGAAGTATATTCAAACACAGGTGGACAAATGTCCAAAGCAACGCCGCGTGGGGCGGTGGCTAAGTTTGCCGCCGCTGGCAAGCCAATGCCCAAGAAGGATTTGGGTTTGCTGGCGATTAGCTATGGCAACATTTACGTGGCGCAAGTGGCGTTTGGTGCCAAAGATACCCAAACTATTCGTGCCTTTTTAGAGGCTGAGGCGTATGATGGGCCATCGTTGATTATTGCGTATAGCCACTGTATTGCTCACAGCTATGACATGAAGTTTGGTTTGGAGCAGCAGGCGGCGGCGGTGGGCAGCGGCCATTGGCCGCTTTATCGCTACAATCCAGATTTGGTTGAATCGGAACGGAATCCATTTGCTTTGGACAGCCGCCCGCCAAAACAGTCGCTGGAAAGCTATATCTACCGCGAAGGTCGATATAGCATTTTGCAAAAAAGCAATCCGCAGGCGGCCGAACGCTTGCTGAAGCTGGCGAAGCAAGATGTGAAGGTACGCTGGGAAGCTGTGGAACGGCTGGCTCGCGGCAACGGAAAATCCAACTAAGTTGCAAACCAACCTCCCGGAGGTTTTTACCCTGAGAGGTCCATTTGGATGGAACCTCCGGGAGGTTTATTTAAGGAGGCTAACAAGATGAATTTGAAGACAAACTATTTGGGTCTGGAATTGAAGAATCCGCTGATGCCATCTGCGTCGCCGCTTTCCCGAACGATGGATGGGTTGCGAAAGATGGAAGATGCTGGGGCAAGCGGAGTGGTACTGTATTCGTTGTTTGAAGAGCAGATTTTGCAGGAAAGCCATACTTTGAATGAGCATTTGCTTCAGGGAACGGAAAGTTTTGCAGAGGCGTTAAGTTATTTCCCTGAATCGGCTGCGTATCAAGATGGGCCAGAGATTTATTTTAATCATATTCGTCGGGCAAAAGAGGCGTTGACGATACCGATTATTGGTAGTTTGAATGGCGTATCAACTGGCTGGTGGATTCAATATGCAAAGAATATTGAGCAGGCGGGGGCAGATGCGCTTGAGCTAAATATTTATTATTTGCCCACGAATTTAGATGAGTCGGGTGCAGAGGTGGAAGCATTGTATTTGGATGCGTTGCGTGAAGTGAAAACGGCCGTTTCCATCCCAGTTGCCATGAAGTTGAGCCCCTACTTTAGCGCCATGGGCAACATGGCAAAGCGTTTGGTAACACAAGGGGCGGATGGCCTGGTGTTATTTAATCGATTTTATCAACCAGACCTTGATCTAGATGAGTTGGCGGTTGTGCCAAACTTACTGCTCAGTAATTCGTCAGAATTAAGATTGCCGTTGCGTTGGATTGCAGTGTTATACGGCCGTCTACAAACTGATTTTGCCCTAACTTCTGGGGTGCATTCGGTGGCCGATGTGCTCAAAGGGGTTGCTGCTGGGGCTGCTGTAACCATGGTTGCCTCTGAGCTTTTGCAGAACGGCATTGAGCGGATCAAGGCTCTTTTGCATGGGGTTGAGGCATGGCTAGAGGAAAATGAATATGAATCGCTGGATCAGCTTCGCGGCAGTTTGAGCCAAATAAATTGTGCCGAACCGGCCGCTTTTGAACGGGCAAACTATATGCGTGTGTTGCAATCTTACGCATCTGGCTCAACTTGGTAAGCAATAAAAACCTCTTGGTGGTTCCATCCAAATAGAGCATTTAGATTAAAACTCTCTGGTAGGTTGGGTTTTATATCTTTTATGAACTGTCATCCAATCTTTTGGACGGCCGTTTTCTGTTGCTATTGGATGGGGTCTGGAGATAATATTAGCCAACGAGGACATAATTTTTGATGAAAAGAAAGCGATTATTAAGTTCAATTGGCATTGTTTTACTTTTAAGTGGGGTTGGCTACTGGGGTTATACACAATTTTTGGCACCGGTAGATGAAACTGAAGGGGGAACGGCCGTTTCCAATTCAACCGTTCAAACAGAGTTAACGGCCGTTACTGCCGAAGGGCAAATTGTGCCACTGGCTCAAGCGCGGCTGGCGTTCGAGGGGAGCGGTATCGTTATCTCCGTGGCCGTTGTGCCTGGTGACTTGGTGCAGCGCGGCGACACGCTGTTACTGTTAGACAGCGCAGAACAGGAGATCGCTTTGCAGCAGGCAGAGGCTGTCGTGGCACAGGCGGAAGCTAGCTTATTGATGGCGAATGCGGGGGTTTTGTTGGCGGAAACGGCCGTTTCCGCCGCAGAAGTGGGGGTGGCGAGAGCAGAGGCTAATTTCGGCTTGCTGGTCGCTGACCCAAGCGAAGCGCAGATTGCTTTGAGCGAACAGCTCATTGCTGCTGCTGAAGCAGACGTTGCTCTGGCGTTGGGTAGCCAGGGCGTGCTGTTGGAAGGCAGCAGTTCGGCTCAAATTTGGGCAGCGGAGGCGGCTTTGGCTGCGGCGGAGGCGACTTATGCCGCTGCGCTGCGTGCCTATGAACCCATCACCCAAGATGAAACGGCCGATCCCGATGCCCGAGAGCAGGCGCAACTGCAGCTAAATGCAGCCACCTCAAATTTAGCGGCGGCACAAGCTGCTTTGGCTGAACTACAGAGGGGGGCAACTGGGGCAGAGCAGTTGGCGGCGACTGGTGGGGTTCAGGCGGCGCAAAATCAGCAGATGGCGGCAGAGGCGGAATTAGCTTTATTGCAATCTGGTGTCCAAGCGGAGCAGCTTGGCGTAGCGCAAGCAGAAATTGGCGTGGCGCAGGAGCGGTTGGCGGAAGTTACATTGCAGGTGCAGCAGGCAGAAACGGCCGTTACCCAAGCAGAAGCGGCCGTTGCCGAAGCGATTGCAGGCGTTGACGCAGCCCATTTGGCATTGGAAAAACGGGTCTTGCTTGCACCTTTTGACGGCACGGTGGCTGATGTTTTGCCAACTGTGGGGGAAACGGTGACAACGGGGCAGCTTGTGGCAATCGTGGCCGATTTTAGCCAGTGGCAGGTGGAAACGACTGATTTGGTGGAGGCAGATGTGCTGGCGATTGCCCTTGGTGACGGGGCGACGGTGGCGGTGGATGCTTTTGCGGAACGGCCGTTGACGGGTCAAATTGTAGAAATTGCCCAACTTGCTGCCGAAGTGCGTGGAGACGTTACCTACAAAGTGACGCTGGCCTTGCCAAATGCAGATGAATTGCCGCTGCGCTGGGGCATGTCGGCATTTATTACCATCGAGCGCAAGCAATGAGGGGGCGGTTAATGATATTTTTTAAGAAGGCACACCGTAGAGACGTTGCATTGCAACGTCTCCGCATTTTAGACGTTGCAATGCAACGTCTATACCTGGGTTTGTTTGGCTTTTTGATGTTATTGGGAATTGGGCGGGAAACGGCCGTTTTGGCTGCCCCTCAACTACAAAATGTGGATGTTGTTTCGGCTGAAGGGCACCTGATTCTGCGCAATCAGGTGACGTTGGCTTTTCAGATGGGTGGTGCAGTAGATGTGGTTTTTGTTGCTGCTGGGGATGTTGTTCAGGCAGGCGATCCGTTGATTCAGCTTGATGCTGCTGCGGCAGAGTTGGGCGTACAGCAGGCACAGGCGCGGCTGGCAACGGCGCAAGCAGGTTTGCTGGCCGCAGAAAATGAGAAGGAGTTGGCGGAAACGGCCGTAAACACCGCTTTGGCCCAACAAACGGTCGCCCAAGCAAATTTGGCACTGGTGCAAGCTGGCCCCCAAGCTGAACAAATTGGCGCAGCAGAAAGTCGGCTGGCGGCGGCAGAAGCGGCCGTTACCCAAGCCATTGGCAACCGTGATGCGACTCTAGCCACTACCAATGCTTCCAACATTTTGGCAGCAGAGGCCTCTATTTCCGCTGCCCAAGCTGAGGTGCAGCAGCTAGAGCAGGCGTATGACGCCATTTTGAATGGCTGTGTCGATACGCCGCAGGGGGAAGTTTGCCCACTGTACGGCCCCATCGAGGAAATGACGCGGCAGCAGCTAACGGCAGCGCGGTTGAACCAGGAAGCGGCGCAGGCTGCGCTGAATGCCTTGCAAAATGGGGCAACCGCAGCCCAACGGCAGGCGGCCAATGCCGCCGTGGGTGTGGCGCAGGCCAACGTCGCCATTGCCCAGGCGCAGCTTGATTTGTTGCTGACCGGGGCGACACCAGAACAGATTCGTTTGGCAGAAGTTGGCGTACAGCAGGCGCAAGTGGCTGTGCAGCAGGCGGAAGTGGGCATTGAACTCGGTAAAGCGGCCGTTGCTCAGGCAAGCGCGGCGGTTGCCCAGGCGGAAGCTGGCGTAGCGGCGGCGGAATTGGTTTTGCAACGGATGCTGTTGCGAGCACCATTTGACGGCACGATTATCTCGCTTGCCCTAAACGAAGGTGAACTGGTTGCTCCGGGTTTGCCCGTGGCGACATTGGCGCAGACTGATCAGTGGCAAGTTGAAACGGCCGATTTAACGGAACTAGATGTTGCTTTGGTGCAGGAAGGGGCAGAGGTTTCTGTGCGGGTGGATGCGGCGCCGGATGTTGAGCTGGTGGGAACGGTAACGGCCGTTGCTCTGCTTCCCAGCGTAGCGCGGGGGGATGTGGTTTATGTGGTGACGATAGATTTGCTGGAAACGGCCGCTTTGCCCCTGCGCTGGGGCATGACGGCTTTTGTGGATATTGACATAAAGTAGTGTAAAGCATGGTGCTTTAATCGTAATGATAACGGCAAGCGAGGATGTGGATTTTGTCTTTTGAAACTTCGTAAACCAAACGATGCTCACGATCAATTCTTCGAGACCAAAGACCGCTCAACTGATGTTTCAGAGGTTCAGGCTTTCCTAACCCTTCAAAAGGCGTTTGCTGGATGTTTTCAATAAGCCGCATGATTCGTAAAGCAGCCTTTCGGTTGTGGCGAATCCACCATGTTAAATCTTCAAGTGCGCGTGGCTCAAATTCCAAGTTTTTCACGGACTGCTCCGATAGGAATTCCTTCACCACTTTCACGAGCGGCCAGTAGTCGCTCCTTCATTTTGTTGCTGCTTAGTAAATATTCCGTTTCATCTTGCTGTTCTCCAACCAATTCTTCAACGAGCTGATAGATCAGGTCAAGCTGACGAGGCGGCAAATTGTCAATCCAATTGTGGAGTTGTGTCCGATCCTTTGTAATTGTTTGTGTACTCATAATCAACCCTCATTTCATTTTAGGAACAGTCTATCAGCAATGGTTTAGTAATGTCAACGTTTCGCTTTCAATAATGCCTTCTGTCTAAAATCAATAACAGCCAATAATCTATAAATCACCTTTAATTCGATATTTGACGAGGCGAGAAACTGTTTTCCAACTGTATTGCCAACCAATTCTATGAAACATCCATGTCCACCGATCCCAATATGGTGAGGATGAGGCTGGTTGGCTGATTAGTTGTAGCGATAAGCCAGATAGTTGCTTTTTGGCGGTGAGGAAGCCTCTAATTTGTGAAAACTCTTGCAGGATGATGATAACAGACTTAAACTGATGCTCCTCAATGATTGGTCTAGAAAAAAGCATATTTTCCTTACAGTTTGTCGCTTCTTCTTCCAATATCATATCTTCTTCTGGTACGCCCTGTGCTAATGCTTCTCTGAACATCCACTGCGCTTCATTTAAGTCGCCGTGATGTGGCTTGCCGGACAAGATTAACTTGCTTACCAATCCCTGATGATAAAGTTGAACAGCTTTTTGTACCCGTGGCAAGGCTTTTAGGCGCAATCCGAAAAATAATTAGGGTGAAATTATATTATTTTTCGGATTGCGCTTGAGGCAGTTTCGGGTTGAACACTTATTTATTTTTCCGAAACTGCCTTAGGGGAATTGAACCCATTACAATTGCTACATCTACTGGCTTATCGAAGGGCGTTTCATGGCGGAGCCAATGCCCAAATATTACAGCCAGACCATAGAAAAGAAGAAGAAGGATAAAGATAGAGAAGACAGGGTTCATTACGGCCGTTTCAAAAAAACTGGAGACTAAAGTCTCTAATCTCAATATTTACGCCAGCCGATTGACGTTGTTCAAATCTTCAAACGCCTGCGTCAGGCGGGTGCGGAAGGAATCTTCGGCAACGCGCAGCCATTTGCGTGGATCGTAGAATTTTTTGTTGGGCTTGTCGTCCCCGTCGGGGTTGCCAATTTGGCCTTGTAGGTAGCTGTGGTTCTTTTGCTCGTACCCGCGTATGCCGTTCCAGAATGCCCACTGTAGATCGGTGTCGATGTTCATTTTGATGGCGCCGTAAGAGATCGCTTCGGCAATTTCTGCTGGACTGGAGCCGGAACCGCCGTGGAAAACAAAGTCAATTGGCTTTTCGGCCGTTCCGAACTTTTCTTGCACATATTTTTGGGAGTTGTGCAGGATTATCGGCCGTAATTCCACATTGCCTGGCTTGTAAACCCCGTGAACATTGCCAAAGGCGGCGGCGATGGTAAATTTGTCACTCACTTTCATTAGCTGTTCATAGGCGTAAGCGACCTCTTCTGGCTGGGTGTAGAGGCGGGCACTGTCTACTTCGGTGTTGTCTACGCCATCTTCCTCGCCACCTGTAATGCCTAGCTCAATTTCCAGGGTCATGCCCATTTTGCTCATCCGTTCTAGGTAGCGTTGGCAAATCTCTACATTTTCCTCAATTGGCTCTTCAGACAGGTCGATCATGTGGGAGCTGTAGAGCGGAATGCCGTGAACTTTGTAAAACGCTTCCCCTGCGTCCAACATGCCATCGATCCAGGGGAGTAGCTTTTTGGCGGCGTGGTCGGTGTGCAAAATGACTCGCGTGCCGTACAGTGCTGCCACTTGGTGTACATGATGCGCCCCAGAGACTGCGCCAATTACGGCCGCTTTCTGACCCTTGTTGCTCATCCCTTTGCCTGCAAAAAAGACAGCTCCGCCGTTGGAAAATTGCAAAATAACGGGTGAATTGAGGTCACGAGCTGTTTCCAACACGCCGTTGACGCTATTTGTGCCCACGACATTGGCGGCAGGCAGTGCATACAGATTTGCTTTGGCGTGCGCAAAAATTTCCTGAACCTGATCCCCTGTAATAACGCCCGCAGGTAAATGGCTTAATCCTGACATAGAAACCTCTCCTTATTCAATAGAAGTTAGCAGAGACCTGACAGGTTTGAAAAACCTGTCAGGTCTTCTTTCAATACACTAAGTATGCCGAGGTTTGCCTTAAAAATCCACTTTTTGCGGCTGCGCGTAATCGCCTGCGTAAGAAAGTATGGATAAACTAGGTTGCCGTAGGTCAAATTTACAAAGTTGACCACTGTTTTGTATTTGAAGCATCAGAAATTGCGTACAGTGAAGGGGATTCATTGTTTTAAGGATTGAGAAATGGAAACGGCCGAATTAATATTGAAGTCACGCGCTTTTACCCAGCGTTCAAACCAGCGGCAAACAACAAGGAATATTATGTATCAGCGAATTGTTGTGAAATTGGGGACAAGTGTGCTTACAGATGGTTCCCCTCAACTGGATCATCCGCACATGGTGGAACTAGTAAGGCAATGTGCCGAGATGTATCGGCAGGGCAAGGATATTATCGTCTGCACATCTGGCGCTATTGCCGTGGGACGGCATCGGCTCGGTTTTCCAGACATTCCCAACACGGTGACCAACAAACAGATGTTTGCCGCTGTTGGGCAAAGTCGTCTGATGCAGATGTGGGAGCGGTATTTTGAGATTTTTGGCATTCATGTGGGTCAAATTTTGCTCACCCGTGCCGACGTAACCAACCGCAGCCGTTACCTAAATGCCCGCGATACGCTGCAAGCCTTGTTGGACAATCGCATCGTGCCAATCATTAACGAAAATGATGCCGTTGCCACTGAAGAAATTAAAGTTGGCGACAATGACAATCTTTCTGCGCTGGTATCTACATTGGCGGAGGCAGATTTATTGCTGTTGCTGACCGATCAGCCTGGCCTGTTTACGGCCGATCCTCGAACCAATCCCAACGCTCAACTTATCCCGGAAGTGGATAAAATTGATGAAACGGTGAAGGCACTCGCTGGCGGCAGCGTTAGCGGCTTGGGCGTGGGCGGCATGGCGACCAAATTACAGGCGGCAGATACGGCTCGACGGGCTGGGGCAGATGTGGTTATTGCTGCTGGGCGTGCCCCGAACGTCATTGCCCGCATTGCCAATGGAGAAATGGTAGGAACCCGCTTTCCGGCCTTAGAAAACCGATTGGAGAACCGCAAACGGTGGATTTTTGCGGGACGCAAAACAGAAGGATGTATTGTGATTGATGGTGGGGCGGTGCAGGCGTTGCTGAAAAACGGCCGTTCCTTGTTGCCTGCTGGGATTACGGCCGTTAACGGCAATTTTGGACGCGGCGACACCATTTGCATAGAAGGCGGTGATGGGCAAGAATTGGCACGGGGCATTAGCCGCTACGCCAGCAGCGACTTACACCAAATCGCTGGCTTGCAATCAAACCAAATTGAAGCAACGCTGGGGTATGGTTATGGTGCCGCTGTGGTGCATCGCAACGACCTGATTTTGTTATAAGATTAGCCACAGAGGAAAAAGAGAACAGGGAGAAAAATCTCTTAAAGCTCTGTGCCCTCTGTGGCAAATTAAATAGGAGAATATGATGAGTGATTTAATCGCAATGGGAAAAGCGGCCAAAGCGGCCGCTCGCGTGTTGGGAACGTTGACAGCGGATGAGAAGAACCGCGCTTTGTTGGCAATTGCCAATGAGTTAGAGGCTGAAGCCGCAGCGGTGCTGGCGCAGAACGGGTTGGATATTGCAGACAGCCGTAAAAAAGGGCTGAGTGACGGCCTGCTGGATCGACTGCTGCTAACAGAAGAACGGATTGCTGGCTTGGCAGCCGATACGCGCAACGTTGTTGGCTTGCCTGACCCAGTGGGCGGCGAATTTGACAGCCGCGTGTTGCCCAACGGGCTGCGCCTGAGCCGCCGTCGCATTCCGGTGGGGGTGTTGGGCGTTATTTATGAAGCCCGTCCCAACGTCACCATCGACATTGCCACCCTTTGCCTCAAGACGGGCAACGCCGCCATTATGCGCGGCGGCAGCGAGACGCTTCGCAGCAATTTGGCTTTGGTCAACGTCATTCAGGGAGCGTTGGAGAAGGTGGGGTTGCCGGAAACGGCCGTTCAATACATCGACAATCCAGACCGCGCTTTGGTGGCCGAAATGATGCGCCTCGACAAATATATCGACATGCTGATTCCCCGTGGTGGAGCAGGGCTGCATCGCCTTTGCCGTGAGCAGGCGACCATTCCTGTGATTACGGGCGGCATCGGCATTTGCCACGTCTTTGTCGATGAGGGTGCAGATTTAGAGAGCGCAGTCGATATTATTGAAAATGCCAAGGTGCAGCGACCCAGCGTGTGCAATGCCTTGGATACCGTTTTGGTGCATCCAGCGGCTGCCGAGCAGCTATTGCCCAAAATGGCCGCCAGAATGGCGCAAAACAAGGTGGAAATTCGGGCAAACGGCCGTGCGTTGGATACCTTGCAGCAAAATGGGCACGGTGCGAAGGTGGTTGCCGCTGGCCCAGATGATTTTAGTACGGAGTGGATGTCGCTCATTTTGGGCGTAAAAATCATGGCGCTAGACGAAGCGATTGACCACATTGATGCCCACAGCATGGATCACAGCGACAGCATTGTGACCAACAATTGGCGAAACGCGACGAAGTTTGTCAATGAGGTGAACAGTTCGGCCGTTTTTGTCAACGCCAGCACTCGCTTCAACGACGGCGCACAGTTTGGCCTCGGCGCAGAAGTCGCCGTGAGTACCCAAAAACTGCACGCTCGCGGCCCCATGGGGCTGGAAGAGCTGACAACCTATAAATGGGTTTGTATTGGGGATGGACATATACGGCCGTAAATATTCTATCATCTTCGTTTCACACCCAAAAGCAAAAGCGCACGACTTACTTTAGTCATGCGCTTTTTAACTTGAATTCGTTTGAGAGTGAACAACACATTATTTCAATATTTCAACGTACTCGGTTCATTGCCGTATTTTTGTAACTACACCATCCTTGAACCAAATATAGGCTGTACCTCTACGAGGAATTCCGTAAATCCATCTGAATTTTTCACCCTTGTCACTTATTTCCCTGTTATCAATGTTAGTTGGCTCTCCAAGTGAAAGTCTCACCATTTCATCTGTCATGCCCAGGGCAACTTTCTTCTGGATTAGACTTTGGCACATTTCTTCACCCCATTTACTTCCGTTAGGCATTTTCGGAATTATAAATAAGCCATCAATCCGAAAATGCCTCAAGCGGATTCCGAAAAATAGCATAATTTCCCTCAGTTATTTTTCGGAATCCGCCTTAGCTAAAATATTTTCAATGCGCTTTTCTTCAGCTTGCTTTCTTAAAAGAGTGCGTTTCTCTTCATCAAGAGCACGCTTTTCATCAGCCTGTTTTTTCAGATACCATCTTAACGCCAAAGCCCCCAAAACAATGACGGGCACAAGCCAAATCAACTTTGTTTCGACGAGAAAGTTCCATAGAGCGACAAAAGTAACCACAATCCCAGCCAGTATGATTAGAATGATTTCGATTCCTGTTTGTTTAGAACTTCGTCTGGGCATGCTTCATCCTCCTTTTCAACAATACTAGCACGATAACTCAGCTTTTTTACAATACACAACCCAATTACTTATTAAAAACGATATTAAGCCCATGGAAAATCTGCTTGAGCAACGAACCCGATATTCTGCCACACCTATCAGTAAGTACGCTTTTATCGAGTGAAATAATCTGAGACACATTTGCAACAGAATCCTTTTTAAGACCCGTCACCCTTTTTTTAAGCAAGAGATTCCCAGGCGCATCTGCCCATTTCAAATTGCTTGTCAAGGGAATACAGACAATTGTAGATATTTTGCTTTCATTAAATGGATTTCCCTGCACCACAAGGATAGGACGCCGAAAGCCAGGCCCAGACCCTACTGGTTCTGATAAATCGGCCCACCAAACTTCGCCTTGCTGAACTTCTACCATTCGCTTTGCTCAAGCAAAATATGAGATGCTTTTTTCAAAAAAGCATTGTAACTGTCGTCGATACTTTCTACTGTTTCGTTCAATGTTCGAGTGATTTCATTAGGCGTGTGCCTTTCTAAATACTCGACCATTGCTTCAGAAAAAAGCTGGCTACGTGATTTTTGCGTGCGCTTGGCATATTTTTCAGCAGCTTGGAATACAGAATCTGGGATTGATATGGCAGTTTTCATACCAAAAGTATAACTACAGGCGGCGATGAAGTCAACTGTTGTCACAGGAAAAGTACAAGAAAACCATCAAAGATTACGCAGATTTACCAGATTTTCCAATCTGCGTAATCTTTGATAAAGTCTTTTTGTTTCTGGCTTGTCCACATTACGGGTCTTCACGATTTAACTCAATATCCTGCCAAGAAACCGGGTCTTCTACCGGCTCCAAATGGGTCAAGATCGAAGTGGATGGAATGGTTTGGCGAATCTTGCGCTCTATCTCTTCTAAAAGCGTATGACCTTGTTGCACCGTCCAGGCGCCGGGCACCTGAATATGCAGGGTGACAAATCGTTGGGCGCCGGATTGGCGGGTGCGTAAGGCATGGTAGGTGACACCATCTTTTTTATGCTGATTAAGAATTGCCTCAATCTTTTCAATTTCCGCCAGCGGCAGCGCGGTGTCCATTAAACCCAGTGCGGACTCACGCACCAGCCGCCATCCAGAAACTGTAATCTGAATAGCGACCAAGATGGCAATGATGGGGTCAACTATCTGCCATCCGCTCAAGGCCACGACCCCTATCCCCAACAAAACACCTCCTGATGTCCACACATCGGTCATCAAATGACGGGCATCAGCCTCCAGAGCCACAGAGCGATACCGTTGCGCCGCCTGTAATAAAATGCGGGCGGTGACAAAGTTGAAAATAGCAGCCACGGCCGAAATGAGTAAACCGATATTAAGCTGCCGCAGCGGGGTGGGGTTGATGAAGTGGTTAACGGCCGTAATAACAATCGTCAACGCCGCTACCAAAATAAGTGCTCCTTCTACCCCACTGGCAAAATATTCTGCCTTATGATGACCAAAGGCGTGTTCTGCGTCGGGTGGTTGTGTGGCGATGGTTAGGGCAATTAAAGTGATTATTGCCGCTATCAGATTCACGCCCGATTCTAGGGCATCGGAGAGCAGGCCAACGGAGCCTGTGAGAAAATAAGCGGCCGTTTTTAATATGATGGTGAAAACGGCCGTAGCTACAGAAAGCCACGCATAATTTGTTACCTTATATTGGTTAGCCATTTGATCGTGTCATCTTTATTTGACAATAAGGATTTTCGTAATTATAATTTAGTTAAGTCTAAAAATATAACTTTATGATATTAAATGCAAATTTTGGCTTAAGATAAATATGAACCAAACAACCATAAGGCAAAAAGGTTTGCATCAGCAAGCGACAGAAGACACCCTCAAGACAATATATTTGCTGGCAGAAACCCAAAGCCCAGTAAGTACATCACGCATTGCCCAAGCCCGTCAAATTACCCCAGCCTCTGCAACCAATATGATGCAACGGCTGGCAAAACAGGAGATGGTTCACTACCGTAAACATTATGGCGTCACGCTTACCTCCGCAGGGCAGCAAGTTGCCCTAGAGATGATCCGTCATCATCGGCTGCTCGAACTGTACCTTGCCCAGGAATTAGGCTTTGGTTGGGACGAGGTGCATGAAGAGGCAGAACTGTTGGAACATGCCATCGTCAAGAGATAACCAACCTACAAGAGGTTTACTTGTAGGAGACAACGCGCTACGGCGCACCGTTCGACTGAGCTCACGCCGAAGCCACCAAGAATGAAAATAGAACGCTGATTTACCTGATTTGCATGATCAGAGAAATCAGAGAGATCATGGTAATCTGCGTCCAATTTACACAGGAGATTATGATTCCGATGAAAAAACGGCCGTTTTAAAAAACAGTCCGTAAATTTAGCGAATATGTAAAAAACGCCGATGGAGGCGCAAAAAAGCGCATTTCGCCCCAAATACACTTCACTAGACGAAAAAGAGCGGCTGTTTTCATAAACATCCCCGTTTCCTGCATATGCGCCGTCAACCGTTTTCGGAAATTATACATTGTGCGCAGTTCAAAATGGCCTTCTTCCACATTATAGTAGCCGAGTGCATACCCCACCTGAATGTTGTAGCTGAAACCTTCATATATCTC
>UOEU01000852.1_pt1 | contig 37120 bp, 16 predicted proteins | sample 1989311 | NCBI WGS metagenome assembly UOEU01 (sample SAMEA4712195, study PRJEB27164) | hydrothermal vent metagenome | biome: marine basaltic hydrothermal vent biome; feature: marine hydrothermal vent; material: mineral | place: Pacific Ocean | collected 2011-06-14/2011-07-23 | depth 1719 m | reverse complement strand
TTTCCGCAATCGCGACTTAGGAGAAGTTGGATCTGATACTATTTCCGTCATAATTGCCCCCTCATACTTGGTTACGACCTAAGCGCCCCCCATTTATGCAATTTTGACTGGTAAAGTCCTCAATTAGCCACTTTTGGTTGCAAATCTCTCCAACCAAATATGCCGAATCCTTTTATTAGAAATACGACGATTCCTTAAAGATCAATTAGTTACCATTCTTCACTTTTAACCTAGTTTTAGTTGGACTCACGAGTTCTCAACTGCATAGGAAAGCTCCCGGGTGCTTTGCTACCCATTGCTGGTGAGGCGAAGAACAAAACCGAGTGACAGAAGCTGTTAATCACATCTTCACGAATACCATTTTCATCTGGTGTTACAAATTATAGCACCGCGGTTTGGGGATCAACCGATGCAATACACTCAGGATCAATAGTTACTAACCAGTCGGAAATAAAGGATACACTTTCTTTCTATTTTAGAAAGGACATTCATTGATTTGGAACCGACTGCCCGGAATAAAGTATTAGTGAAATCCTTTTTCAGAAATGAAGTGGTATCCTTTGCTGCTGGCCAGGTAGTAGTTTAATTGTTTTGCCGCTTTGCGAGCAATAAGAAGATATCTGTGTAGTGCTCACCAAGCATAAAGTTCTCTTCCATCAATCAGTAATTCATGAGGCATCTCACTAACCGAAAGCCACCAGAATTGAAGGTTTTCGGTCAGCAACCCCATTTTGGTGAGCGCACCTTCTAAAAAATCGTTATCCTTCTGGTGGAAAAAAATAGGTGGGATTCATCAAGCAATTTACCTTAGTTTCTACCTGTCTACGCTATGATTGATTGTCCGATGTGCGTTACGCACAAGCTTCTAACCACTCAACCGAGTCGTACGGCACACGCTTGCCGACTTTAATCATCCCACCGTGCTCAATTTTTTGTATTTGATCGATAACATCCTGCAGGTAGTCGAGCGGCAGCTTTTCGTATAGCTCGATGTTTCTCATGATTTCGATCATTTGCTCGAGCCGCCGCAGACCGATATCCGCACCCACCTCACGTACCGAACCGTCGACGATGCCGACGCCCTTCTTCTGCAGTGAGTCCACAAACCTACCCTGTTCCAGTTTCTGCAAATTGCAGCATGACAACCCGATTAAGTATTTGATGTGAGAAAGAGATTCTCCACGCAGGATGTCGTCAGCCTGGTACTTATCATTGCCCTTCAAGACAATCCCCTCTGCAGTATGTACAAATTCAAGTACCACCACATCCTTGTCACGCAGATTCATTGCGGCCTGTAGCTCTGTCTTGGACGGATCGAAACGCACGCTGTCTTGACCAACCACCTCTTGCAACTCGGTAATGGCTGCTTGCCAGCGCCGCTGCAAATCGGCCTCCATTTCCGGCAGACGGAACACAAACAACACGTTGTCTCGCCCCAAACGTGGCAGGTCGCGAATCTTCTTCACCAAACTCGTCGCAGTTATGCTCGGATTGTGGGTAATATAAATATTGAAGTTGTCCACCAGCGCCGGGATGCGCTCAAGATTTGTGTATTTGTAGTTAGTCTGGTTCGACTTGATGATCAGACGCGGCCTTAGATTCACGGTTTGACGGTTGTGCGTTTCCCATGTCCGTACTTTGACAAATCCGACCAGGTGATTTTCGACGAAGCTTGCCCACATTCTTTGCAGCTCATCAACTGGCCCTATAAAAGTTGTCGTAATTTTCAGCAGCCGGTCGAATTCCACTGCAACTGTTTCATTTGCAGATTTCATCTTACCGTTAACGGCCAGCAACAGGTTCGGTTTGCCATCCACGACAGAATGGTCGAGGACCATGAGGTCACGTATGCCTTCACTCGCAAACCTACTGTCGGCCCTACGTGCCTCTAAGGATTCTGCGGGCCTGAGCGGCAAAACTGGGGAACTCGCAGTCCCGGGATTTTCACGTGACACAACCTTTCTCGTTCCGGGTCGGCCTGGTGGTACCACCCGCCAACCGGTCAGGTTGCCGCTGGCGTCATAATCAATCTTTAATTTGTAAATGTTACCTACATCAACTCCACGCAGTTGGTTATTTGCGTTATATTCATAGGACATTGTCAGTTGATTTGGTGTAGTGATGCTCTTTATCAGTCCTTCTTGCCCAGGGGTTTCGTAGTAGCTCATAGTAGATTTACCGCCGTCGAACTGCCTTACTTTGTGCAGTAGGCCGGACTTCCACTCGGCTGATGCGTTCATTCCACCCTTGGCGATTGCCAGATTTTTGATATGACCGTTAGCGTCATATACATATTGTCGATTTCCCCAAGAAGAGCGGACTTTCCGGATACGGCCTGACTGATCACGATCTATTTTGAATCCATAGTTGTTACCGTCACGGTGATCAAACATCGCAACTAATTCACCATTGGCATCGTAGCCCACTGAGAGATGCCTACCTCGATCATCCTTGATTTCCACGGGACGACCAGCAGGATCAAAACTTGTTATCTGGTAATGGCTGAAATCACTTTTTTCATGCGGTGGGGCCAGAATAATCTCGGAAAGCAGACCATTCTCGTCGTATTTGTAGTGTTCGGATTGAGTCTCGCTTTTTACGACACGAAGATTACCGAGGGGTGACCATTCCTGTTCCATCAAGGTATGTCCATTTTCCGACACCGAAGTCAGACGTCCAGCCGAATCGAATTCGCTTGCGATCTTATATTCGCTATCAAACTCCATTACGCGTTGGCGCTGATCAGCAGATTCAGTAATCCAAATACCCGTTCCATCAGCTTCTTTGATATGCAGAATAGAATCTCCAGAGTTGGGGTAGTCCCAGATAGCCTGACGACCATTGGCATATCTTGCCTCAAGCGGGCGAAAACTCGGATCGTAGCGGATAGAGTTTGCTCCGGAAGTCTGACCGGAAGCCACAGCTGTCACGGTGCTGCCCTTGGAATCCGAGACAATCTGGTAGTTTGTTCTCCTGCCATCAATACCCGTCTCGCTTAGCAGTTGCCCCCTCGGGTTGTATTCAAAGCTGCGCAAGATGATCTCCTGAGACGCAGTTCCTTTCGGATCTTTGGCCTGGTATGTAACAGCGGTTACCCAGGAATCCTTGTAGCGAATGCCAACTCTTCCTGATTCCGACTCAATGCCTGAAAGCCTGCCGACATTGTCGTATCCGTAATTTATGATCGTCTTGTCGGATTCGGATTCTGCTTTGTAGGCCGTAGCGGAACTCAATTTTCCCGATTCATCGTATTTTAGATCGATAGATGCCACCAGCCACCTTCCACGCAGCCCGGCGATCCGCGTAAGGCGGCCGCTGTTATCCCTTTCGTAAACCGTCTTGAAGCCGCCATTTTCAACAGCTACCAGTTGACCCGCCTTGCTGAAGTGCAAAGAACCGCCATCCTTTCGGATCAGCTTGAGTGTCTCTCCTGACAAAAACACAGGTTTGCTATCCGCAATTCCAAAGAAATCGGAAGAGTGATCTGGAACCTGTAATCTACTGTCGTTGAGTTCAGGTACCTTCTCGATACGGGAAAAACGCGTATAGACACCGTTCAAAGGCGTGATCAATTCGTACGCCGTTTTGAAATGGACTTCGCTGCCTTCCCGGCGAACTGGCACCCTGATTTTTTCGAGATGGGGAAGATCCAATGTCCAGCCTTTACCCCAAAGACCGTTTGGATCAAAGAAGGAGTTGTAATAACGAGGCAGATAGATGGAGTAACCACCTTCAACAGGAATAGACAGATCAACTTCCGCCAGAGTCGCTGGTGCAAGCGCTTTGCTCTCCCCTCCTGGCATTTTCACTGCCTGGTACCCGTGATCTTTGTGCTTGAATTGCCGAACCTCGAATGGTTCAGCAGAGACCATCTCGTGTTGAATCGCCTTTTCAAGGGTATCAACCAACTTGAGCTTTTTGCGAACGGATTGCTGCTCCTTCTTCGGCAGATTGGCAAGGTTGCTGACCGGCGAATAATCCTTCACATCCTTATCCGCCGCAGACATTTGCGCGCCACCATAGACACGGGCGGTGATTCGTTGATTTGAACGGGTCACCTTCAAGCCGGGGGTAAACTTTTCAATTGGCACTGGCCGGACTTCGTAATCACGCATCCAGAAAGGCAGCGGAACGCCTTGGTCGCGCAGTTTTTCGACGATCGCCGTGATAAGTGCAATGCGGCGTAGTTCGGTAAAAATCGGCACGGGTTTGGTGATGCCTGATTCCGGTGGTGGCGTGAGGTATTGCTCTTCGGCAACCTGGTCGTACTTGCCGGTAAACCAATCGGTGAATGCTGCAGCCCCAGGGGAGGATTTTCCCTTAAGATCATCCACCAGTTCACCTTTTATCCATTTCATGGCCTGGGTTTTAACCTTCAGGGGGACATCGAACAGCGTAAGTTCTGTTTTATCCGTGCCGAACCGCCGCGTCTCTGCTGGTACGATCCAAAAACGCTCCCAATGGCCTTTCTTGCGCAGTTTCTCCGGAGACTCTCCACCAAAATAGATCGTGTTCAACACCTTGTCATATCCAGGTACAGTACTCTTGACCTCCTCGGTCGTATCGTTGTCCATGCCCAGCGTGTAGCCTTTCATCAGGCGATCGGCCTGAAATAACACCCAACCGACGTATGTGTCCTCCGTTGCTATACTGTGTCGGACGATCATCGCCGATCCTTCCGGGTCTTTCGGATTCGGGTCGATGGTCACCGTGGGCCCTTCGCCATTAAGGTAGACCGAGCGGAATACGGTCACTACATCGTCGATTCGAAATGATGGAAGATCGATTTCTTTGCCTGTCTTGCTTAGCAGTATCAGGTTGTTGTTGGAGTCTAAGGAAATACCTTCGATCAGGCCGATGGAATCGAGGGCTTGGCCGAACCCGCCCAGGTAGACCCCGCCTACGGGGGAGGGGGCCATTTTAAAGAATTGAGAACCCCAGGAACCCGGTCCGCCAAAACCGCCCGGGCCATCACTGCCTTGACCACCGCCACCGCATCCTGGGGCTCCCGGGCATCCGGGACCGCTACTTGTCCCCCCTACACCAAGTCTGTCGTCGTCATCGTCTTCTAAGTCATTTCTTGTATCCTTGGAATCAAAGACAGGCTTCTTTGTCGAATGAAAAGAATTGGGATCAATGATGCCTTGACCACGAAAATTAGTTCTGTAACCCATTGTGGTTTTGGTTGTACGTACAGAGGTCGAACCCTCGATGTACTCGCGAGGAAATATATTCTCAAGAAATTTTTGCCAAGTAGAAAGCCCGCCAACCTTTGTCTCTACTGTCTTTCTGTAACGAAAATTGTCTTCGTTGATGGATTCTTTATGAATCCGAGTAATTGGATTCGGACTGAAAATGTTTGCGTACTGTCGCTCGCTGAAGGTCAGCTCACCTAGTCTTGTTTGGTAGTTCCCGTGGCCTTCCCATCCAAAAGATGTTGGCCTTTCCAGATAGCGAGGGGGATCCATTGCCTGGACTGCATGTAATCGAATCTTCATTTGGTCGGCCGCAAACTTCACTTTACCAAGCGCTGAAAAGACAGCATTTCCTGCTCTTTGTGCAACCTGGTAATATGTACCTAACCAAACCTTGTTAAAGATCTGCTGCCCTTGGTAAATTGGATCGCGAATAAACTTCCAAACAGGAGAGAGTTCTTTAGCTGCGTCATCTACGGCGTTTTTTACACCCGGTAACTTACGAAGCAAAGATGAACTTCGATCTAAGTAAATACCATCTTCATATTGATCAGAAAGATGATCAATCTGCCAGTCAAAAAAGGTGTGAGGTAAACTTTTTGGTTTCGTTTCAATGATGTCGTAAAAATTAGTAGGCTCCCGACACTCCGCCCCATCCAAATCGACAAAATTCACTGGATCATTGCCACAGCATGAATACCCCGTCAGGCTCTTCTGTGAATCGGCAGGGATGCGGTGCAAAGGATCAACCTGCAAAAAACGTCCGACTTGAGGAGAGTAGGCGCGGGCGCGTGTGAGATAGACCTTGCCGACGGGGTCCCAAAACAACCCAGCATAACCAGGAGTAAACTCTGCTGCCTGTGCAGAGCTAGTAATAGCACCAAACGGTTCGTACTCCAGCTGCTGTTTCACCTTGCCCTGGCCATCTACCAGCAAGCGTACCGAACCGAGATGATCGTGGAGAAGATACTGAGGTTTACCACTTCTGATTAACAACAACGGTGTATCCCCATCCCATACAATCAAGGTTTGGTAACCTTTATTGTCCTCCATAACTAGCGGTTGCCAATAAATAGAAAAAGGATTTGGAATAAACGAGGTCTCTGAATTACCCACTTTTCGTGCGATTAGTTGTCCCTCACCATCGTAACGGTAGCTCACCGCACCATCATGCGCTCCGGACAACTGGTTATCGTGGTTATAGCGATAGTTTAGCGCCACCCCATCAACATTCAGCGCGGTCATATTTCCTCCGGCGTCATATTTTCCGGGAGCATTATTGTAACTGGTAATTCGTCCGTACCAATCGTAGGTTAAATCCTGCAACGGTTTTATAGAAGACTTCGCTTTTATCCGGTTACCAACAGAATCGTATTCGTATTTATACTGTCTCCCTTGAGGCCCACGTGCACCGATTAGCCGTCCGACCTTGTCATATTCGTAAGAGCGCTCGAATTGCCCCGCTCCCCCTCCCTCCTTGATTGATTCGATCAGACCGTCAGGGCGATACCGGTAACTGTATTCCGCAAGAACTTGATAACTGGTATCGCTGGGACTGCTGAATAAACCATGGGTAATTTTTCGCAGCTCCCCGTTGGGTTCGTAATCAAGAAAAGTCTTAACGCCATTCGGCAGGATGCGAACGACCTTGCCTTGACCTGTCAGGTAATCGTAACGAACAATGCCAGCAGGCGTATCCATGGATTCCAACCGGCCGAGAAAATCGTAGGTGTATTCGATTCGGTAAAAGTCACCAACCTGTAGAACCTTAATGCGATCCAGAGTATCGTAGCTGTAGGTGACAGCCGGGGACTCCTCTCGCTGTACCAGTATCAGCCGCCCCAGGTCATCGTATTCATAGGAGACTGTTCCAGCTTTGTCACGCATGCTGGTACGCTGCCCACGCTCGTCGAACTGAAGGATTACGTTCGATCCATCAGCCGTGGTGCGGGTCAGCTTGTGCAGACGGTCATCCTTGTCGAACACGTATTGATAATCTGTCGTGCGGCCTGCTGCATCGATTACCTTACTGATGCGACCACCATCATCATAGTCAAACTTCCAGCCAAGCTCATCCGACATGCTGGAAGTTGACGCCGGGATAGACTCGACGCTAATGAATCCCAAAGTAAGAAATATAAGAAAAAATTGACGAGGCGTTTTGGTGAACCAGGCTGGCATTGATCACTCCGAACGATTCCGATCACGGTCACGACTGTCGTCGGGACTAGCGTTAGGAGGCGATCGGACTCCCGTCGCAGCATTCTGACCCGCATGCGGTTGGCCCCATTGAACCTGACCTGAACTATGGCCCAGCGGTTGTGTCCGTTGAACAGAGCCTTGGCTACGTCTTCGCGCTTGGGCAGCGGCTTGAGCCTGCGCTATACGGCGCTCAAGCTGCTCATTCTGGTTTTTTAGCTGGTGAAGCTCACGCGACAAATCGAGCAGCTTCTCATTGAGAAAGCGGATGGTATTGACCGCTTTCTTGACCTCCTCGTCATCGATCTGACCTGACTTTAAGCCAGGTAGAGTCAGCCGCTGCATGACCTCGGTCAAGGGCTCAAGATCCATAGCCAGGCGCGAGTATCTACCCACGGGCGTGGGCTCCGCAGCCTGCTTTCGAGAAAACAAGTTTCTAAACGCCATGGCACCTACCTCTCAAAGAACACATCTACTAAACGACCTCTCCTTACCGACTTCTCAGCTAACTTCGCTCTTCCGGCATTTTCAACACCCGGGCATCCTGCCGGGCTTGAATCTCCCAGTAGGGGAACTCCCTTGAGACTTGCTCAAGATCGACCTGCTCCACCCGTTCGGCTATTAGGTTGTCGATCTGTTTCGTGGAATGTGTTTTGCCTCGCGAAATCTCGCCAGCGCAGATGGCGTGATAATCCCGATAGAGCCCATTCACTACTATTCGCATAAAACTCTCCTGATTATCGCTATTACCAAAATCACTACTACGCTGCTCTTGAGGATAGATTCGCATCCTATATTCACCTAAGACTTTCAACATTTCGAAATTGGTGTCCCCACAGCCACCATTCTTCAGACGGGTTTTCTGCACACTAATTAGTTCTTCCAATGCACGCCGGTACCCTTTGTTCTCAGAACTGCTATAGATTTTCGCGGCGCGTAAGAAAACTCGACCGATATATTTTCCATCCAATGGCACCGCACTTTTTGGGACTGGTTGAAAGCGTAACAAACCTTTCTCCCCTTTATGTTCCTCGACATACTCGAAGCAGCGGATGATCAGCCCCTCAAGAAGCAGTTTGCCCACTGCGTTGATAGCCTCAATCTTCTCCTCATCCGTAGGTGGCAATATGTCATGCAACTTGGGGATCAGGTTAAAATCGGTGTGCCGCTTAAAAATATCGTCTCCGGTCGTTTTGGAATATGCCTCTGCATAATCAGCCAAGCTACCGATTCGAAATAGCGGGAAAGCTCCTAACTCACGGTAGAACACGATTTCTTCGTTTTCGTGGTGACTTGGTGCTGCTTTGGCATAAACACCCACCCTTGCCGTTACGATATCTGCGGTAGCTCTGTCCTCAATATCCGGTAAACCGATAACGGTCTCGGGAACGCCAGCTCCTGCGGGTAACCGCTTATGAGGGATCCACGCATCCGCCATCTCTGCGCGACTAATCAACTCCTGTTCTCTGATAGACCCATTCTGTAACGCACGCTGGAATTGCACATCGGCACTGTCATTGGCCATAAAGCCCGTCACCTGATTGAAGCAGAAGGCATTCAGGGCCTCGGATAAAACAACCCAATCGTTTTCCATTCCTTCCCAGCGGGAGCAAACGTCGAACAGATGTACATAGTCAACATTCTTGTTAAGTTTTTGGCTTAGGTCACCAAAGAACTCTTGGGACTGATTAGCCAGAATCGCAGCCCAATCTTCTGTTGGATCCGCATTCAACACGGTTCGTAGCTGATTGATGTACCATTGGTCACTTGTTGCGCTATGAATATGGATGGTTTTTATGTCTTCGCTGTCCCTATCGATCGCGCTAAACAGTCGCTCACGCTCCTCCTGCAAGCGCTTGAGACCACCCTTGTATTGAGCTAGATCACCCCTGAAGCCTGAAACTATTTTGACTTCATTGGCTCTTCCCTGGTTGACAATCTCTATTGTGGAGAGGCTCGCTTTTAGACTGCTTATGTTGGCTTCAGCCTTAAATCTGATAAAGGAATCGTATTTCAATCTACACCAATCAAGCAGTGCTTCTCGGGTCTTTTCCAACGCAGTCAGGAGTGCGGTTTTGCGTGCCTCAATTTCTCTTTCCTGGTAGGGCAGCAGGATTTCGTCAAGCTCGCGGATCGCGACATTCCTGAATGGTGCAAACTTGATCGCTTGGGCTTCGACCAAGCGCCTCTTTGTCGCCGCTATGTCATTGTTGTCATTAAGCTGTGGAAGTTCGAAAGGACATTCACCTTCCAGAAGGTTCTCTGTCATGAATCCGGGGTTGGCGATATTGGAAAGCTGGACTACTGCGGCATTGATAAACTCCTCTGCCCATGCAACTCCTTTGGTTTGTGGGCAGGAAATCAAGCTGAACAAGCGATCACGCAAGCCCTTGCTCATCAGCTCATGACACTCCTTCGCATTGCTGGTAATCAACAGTGCATCCACTGCATGATTTCTCTCCAGAGCCTCCTGAATGTGTTCCCGGTGTTTTTTCCATATTTGTTCAATTTTTTCCGAGATGTGCTTGTGGAATTGCTCTATATCTCCAAACACAGCATCGACACCAGATGCAATGTTTGCCTTGTATTTATTTTTTATCTCGTCCTTTACTTCCCTGAAGTCTTTTGTCACATCATCAAGATGCGGCTTCAGCAGATTCACCTCTTTTTTGCCCTGCTTGTTGAGTAGGAAAAAACTCTTGATCGTAGCGACGTCCCACTGTTCTCCACCGTTCGTCTGAGAAAAGGTATGCGCCTGTTCTCCTGGGTTACCAATATTATTGGGAATCCTTAGCGCCTCCTTTACTTGGTTATCAATATTGGGGTTCTCATAGTTTTGCGACTCTCCCCAGAAGCTGGCCAGCGATTTGCCCAAAAAATAGGCTGCCGCATGTTTTTTACGCGCAGAGTTGAGTTTGATGAAAGATAAACCAAACGAAGAGTAGCGATTGGGGAAATACTCCATATAGTTGGTAAACCCCTTCGCGTCAATGCTGGTGAACACTGTCTCATTTATCAAATGCTGCCCCAAATTCGAACGTAAGCTGCGCTTGGTCGTGGCGAAATCTGAATTTTTAAAGTCGAGGAAAAGAAATTCAGCCGCCATTTGGTAGGCTTCGTTGTCGCGCCCGTTCACGCTGTCATTTGATAGCGGAACACCAGAATTATTAACTGCGTCCAAGAGATACACGTTGGCAAAGGGCGGTCCAGGCACGATTGTTTCGTTTCGATCCCAGTAAAAAGGAAAGTTTGGATAGTCCCCTTCAATGTCGCCTACACCGATATTGGGCGCCATCATATAATCCAATTCCATGAGGGCCGCGTAGCCGTTAGCACGGATTTTCTCCTGGTAGTCATCACCAAGATGGGAAAACACCGAGGGCAGGAAAAAAAGCCCGGTGGGTCGAAGGTTCCCCCGTATATTTTTGAGTAAAAACGCGATATCAAGAAACATACCCGAGCCTGTTCCTCCGGCGAGGGATCCTACGACATAGACCTCACAAGCGTTATTATCAACCTCAAAATTATATCTTCCCTGGGTGTCTGCGTTGATCCTATTGATGGCGACTGGATTGGTAATTCTATCGAGTTTAGCCGTCAGTCTTTCGCGAATCATAGAGTAATGATGGAAAAATGCCAATCGTCCTGCAGAGCGAATCTGCCCTGCACCGTTCTGGCAAATTTCGGTTCCATGCCTCTTCAAGCTCTTGTGAAACCAGCTAAAGATATGTTGGTTCTGATTGGGGTTGTTGAATATTGGTGCAACCTCCAATGGGTTAATGTCGACTCCAACCATGTCCTCCGTAGTAAATGCGATCTCCTCCTGGATCGCGTCCCATCCTTCCTGTCCCGCTGCATCTTCTGGATCGGTATCAATATAGAGGTAATCCACTACCGGCAACCCCGGTTCGCGGAACCTTGTAAAAAAAAGTCTGCGCAGCCGCTCGCATACCTTTCTACCCGAACCACCGAGACCTATAATCAGCGTGGGCGATATATTTACCTTGCGTTGATTTCCAAGTTTCGCTTTAAATCTAGATTCTATTTGTGTTGGCATTGTCTTTCTCGCATGAGTTATTTACCGCGTTGCCACGCATGAGCGTTGAAATGATGAGGGATACAACCACCCAGCCAAAAAAGCTGAACAGCACCAACTGCAAGTTAAGTTTTTGTAGATAGTCCCCCACGGAGATGTCTAGCGCATAAGCCTGGATTACGGTGTATTCCGAGAAACAGATGAACAGAACGACATACCAGGAGATGAACAACAACGAAAAAGTTACCATGAAGACCTTTGCCGGCGGTTGCTCCTTCCTGATCAACACCTTGAACAGAAACAGACATGTGACGTAGACAATAATCGCCGCAGCAACTGCCACACCCAGTTTTACGTTGATGTTGCTACTGCCGAGAAAAACGTTCATACGCTCATCAGTCAGCACCTGGCTGCCATTACCTCCCTCCGGCCAATTATTCCAATCTTTCGCCGCGAAACCCAAGTCAGGCACAAGCAATGCGGCTACGAAGACCAGCGACATCACTGCCACAACGGGTTTCACATAATTGCTTAACGAAATCCAGTTGCATATATTCATAGCGTTACTCCCTCTATTCATATTTTCTAACTATCTACATTCGACGAGACTGTCGCAGGCGGTGCCACTAATCTTGAAACTGGTTTGTCTCGCCAGCTTGACATACCTCTTCGCCTTTCCATCCACCGCAATTCTATGTCCTTGCTCGGGATGCAAAACGTAACTGAAAAGACCACGCTTCATAGTGAAGACCTCGACATCATCCCGGCTATGAACCTTTTCTCCAAACGGCTTCGGGATATAGAACAAGAGCTCTTCTCCCGTATCATCGAAGTGCAGGACATAACGCAACTGAACCGAGTATGCGATCAAGCCAAAAACAACGAGCAACGCCAGACCCGTGCCGTAGACAGCAGTCGAAACCCATGCCGGCGTCTGCAACAATAGCGTCTCGGAGCCGAAATCGTAGTGCAGCACGATCGGCTTCGTACGCACGAAATGCACAATGTCTTCCGGCGAATAGACCTTGTCCTGGGCCAGTGCGGCTTCGGCGAAGTACTTATTTCGGTAGTCCTGAGTCAGCAAGAACTTTCCCCGGGGTACGGTGATCGCAATTTGACCCTTAACCTTAAGCGGTACTGCTTCGGCAAACGCAAGCTTGAACAACGCGGCGATGGAAAATTCCCAGTTCAATTTGGGGACCTCGAACTCGGTAACGAACACAGGTGACCCGCCCGCCGCCCCGGGCAACACCTGGCCCGGCACAAACCCGGGCACCGTGCGTCGCAAGCGCGGCTCACCCGATTCGAACAAGTTCGCAAACGCCGGGTGCACTTGATATTCCAGGTTGGTCAGTTCCATGGTGATATCGCGATCGGTACATCCCGGCGCGCCCAGTACAATATTGTCCGTCTCATTGGCGATCCGGAAATAGAAGCGGTATGTCTGGGGCAAGTCGACGCTATGCTCTACCAGGCCGGTCAGATGAATCTCGTATTTTTTCGTCCGTCCCAGCAAATCGGATTGGGGAGGCAGGAGACGCATATTTGGCCTTGCCGGTATAAACGGTTCTCTTCCTGCTGTGGTCGTACACATTTCATTATGGTGTTTGAACGATTTCTCAATCGTCACCCGATCCTCAATACCGCGAAGAAAGAAGTATCCCTGACCAATCGGATTGATCGTTAACGGCTTGACGCCTAAGCGGGCTTCAACCAACGCATCGAGATCACTATCCATGCTCGTCGGGCGAGAGAAGATCATATAGATCGCCAGCGCCTTTTGTCCGTCCATGTCCACCGATAGATAATTTTTGGATTTATAGGAATCTGCGGCAAAGCGTGCTTCCGGTGGATTCGCGCGCTTGATTTCCGCAAGCAAGGTTTGCATTGGCGGGTTGCTATTTCTTTTGAAATAGAGCCTGCCATCAAACGGTAGCGCTAGCGGCGCCATCAGCACTCGATGTATGGAGTCCTGCTCGAGCAAGCTGTAGAAGTTACGCGTGCTGGTATAGTCCTCATCGCCGCTGTCCTGTACATTGTCCGTAACAAGAATAATCACTGACCAATCGTCGACGAGCTCGTAGGCTTCATCGAGCTTGGTATGCGTACCCCAGCCGGGTTGTGCGACAAACTCAGAGAATTTTTGTAACTTGGTTGTCTTGAGATCCGACACAAACACCTGGGACTCGGGCCGCAGGTGCGCGCTGGAAAACAGGTCGTGCAACTTCTTGTTGAGCTCGACCATGCCGTCTGTCTCGTAGAAGCCTTTCATAGAGGCTGAACCGTCGTACATTATTGCGACGCGAGCGTTTTGTTCAGAAGCCTGCACCTCAGCGCCATACACGTACCAGTTTGATACGAGCAAAAGCACACCAGCCAAGCACTGTGCAGTCCTGCAAATATTGTTATATTTTACGATTCCACTCATCTCTAAGCTCTTCCAACTGCAACTGCTCATAACAGAACGCGATCCGGTATGCCAAACCGGTAAAGGGTTCCAGTTCATAAGAACGCTTGTAGCTCTTGATGGCGTCAACAAACAGCCCCTTGCGTTCCAGAATCTCACCGATCAAAAGGTATCGATCCTCCGGCGGCTCCAACTCCTTTACCTCCCGTTCAAAAGCTGAAATATCGGCCTCTTCCTCAGTCGTCGCCAACGAAAAGAAGCCCGTTATTTGTTCCAAACTCTGACCACCTACAAGGAGATCCAACTGCCACATATAGCGACCACCCGCGTCCAATTCGAGCATATCCGAGGTGAGTTCTATGCTGCTTTCACCGGTGGCAAATCTGGCGTCGTAGCCATCAATAGAAACTATGTATTGATCTGCATTTTCATCGATTTGCCATGCGAACAGGATCGGATAGCGGGTCTTTCCGAACGGGCCTAAAATAGACGGGGTCTCTTCACCAAATACTGGCGCGAATTTAAGCGTCGGCAAGCTGAACGTCTTGCGCAATAGACTCTGCACACCGCTGACGATCTCCGCTATGCCTTGCCGAGCCAGATCCCGACTCAACCCCGCTACACGCTCAGTTAGATTTTTGTGGCGTTGGTTGAGCTTCATGATATCGAGCAGGCTGTCAACCTCGGCTGTGTGAATCACACCCATCGGAGGCTTGATGCCTCCGGTCCGCTGAGCCGATAAGCACAAACATGAATTGCATCTTATGAGATGCTCCTCCAACGTTGTGCTCCTCTCCTTCGATAGCGCACCATCTACATAAGCCGCCACATCATCCACCGAGCACTCCGCAGCCGGCTCGATCGAAAGCTCCATCCCAATCGCAAGCGCAATATCAACGGAGTCATTGAGCACATTTCGCACGCGCTGATCACATGCTGTACATGAAACTCGATGTTGCTCAAACCGGGATGATGCCCGGTCTTCGGGCCGTAATACCCAGTACTGGATAACTTCGTCATCGGTGAGGTGTTTAATCTCTTCAGCCATGTCTGGCTCCAGCTGGCCGATAGGGACTATGCGAGGTCATTTAAAAATATCTCCACTTCGCCCTTCAGCTTATCCCGATCCGCTTCACGATCCCAGATGTGGTTGAAGACCCGCAAGTTCTCACGTTTCACCGTGACTTTATTTTCCCGCACATACGCGAGCAACTCGCCAGTTTGCGTTTCATGGTGCATCCGATCACCCGGGACCAGATAAGCATCGGCATATATAATCGGTATCATCTTGATGGCTTTGCGAGGTGACATGTAACACAGCTCTTGGCCCTTGCGGCGTTGGGTTGCAAAGTTCGATATCAAACCATACATCGTATCCCGTGCATCCTCGGGAAACGGGGTGGTTCCCAAATATCGCCCAAGTACTAGAAGATCGTTCAAGCAGGCAACCTGCTCGAATGCCTGTGGTCTGCCCAAGTTTAATTTCTCCAGGATCCGGGATTGGCTTTTCTCCACAATCTCCCGATACTCGCGCCTAATCTCCTGTTCATTGGTTTGGTAGTGCTCCTGCGGGGTGGGGAAGTAAAGCCGCAAGGAAAAACGATCATAGAATGCACTAAGCTCTCCCACCTGCTTCCGCCCGCCGGATGTACGCCTAGCCTCCGGGGTATGGTTCGATGCGCCGATGAACACTCTCAGATCGGCTGGCTTGAACCCTCCGTCATCGAAATAGCGCCGCTCGTTAATGAGGGTCAAAAGTGTATTGAGGATGTTGCTCGAAGCGTTGAACACCTCATCCAAAAAGACGCCCCGCACTTTCTGGCCCGTGATCATGTTGGTATTGATCCGGTGTACACGTCCCTTTTGCAGCTCATCAAAGTCAAGGGTACCGAAGAGCTCGTCTGGTACGCTAAACGGTGACAACAGGTATTCGAAATATTTGTTCAGATCTTTGTTCAGATCCTTACTCGTCTGAGTCTCCCCAAGTGTAGGCTTGCGCAGACCAATACCGCCGAAAAAATTGATGGCCATTTCGGTTTTTGCCACCCCGGGAGGCCCAATGAACAAAACCGGCTCTTGGGCGATACAGGACGCGAGCATCATCTCAACATGATGCTCATAGTTGATGAAGTGCCTGGACAATGCCGCTTGCAGCTTAAGTAAACGGAACTGACACCATTGATAGACACTCATGGTCTCTTCGGTTTCTTCGCCAGATTCGTGCACAACGATACCAGTGACCGATTTGTCAAACACATCGAAGTCAGCTTGGTAAACCAAGTCCGTAACAGTGGAGGACTCGAATGTCTTTACATCCGCAACTAAGTCAACTAATGACATGTTAATCCCCCAAAATCAGCAACACTCGACTTAACAACGAACGACTTCGGCATTCCTCTCATCGGTTTCAACAATTTTTTTCTCCCTTCTATACTTCTTGATTTTTTCGTGCCTACGGCGAATCCGCCCAGATGATTTCCAGGTCTCTCCTTAGCGATTCCACGGCCTCCTGTTTGCTCAAGCCGTTACGCGCAAGATATTCCTGCCGCATTATGCTCCGCTCGACCTTATTGCGTAATGCTGCCCGCGAGCCGTAATTTATAGTGATCCATTGCTCGAAATCGCTGTCGCTCTGCACCACAGCGGCTATACGTTTGATACGACGGTCGATTTCAGCCTCGTGGCTCGATCGATTGGTGTGGGGAGTCAGTCCCGCGCCGAAGTCAAGAATTGCATCATCCAGCACAGCTTCCGCCAATCGTTTTCTTTCGTGGTCACTCAGCGATTCCTGATGCAGAGCACCACGGAGCTCATTAGTGGTGCGGTAAGTTCGCTTCAGATCCGTCACATCAAGGGGCTGAATCACTCGTTCAGCCTCAGTGGTGCGGTCTTTGAAATAGAACACCACAGCCACCTTCGGGTCGCTCAGACGCTGTTGCACGGCATATCTCAGACGCTGTTCTTCCAATACAACCGGATCCAGAAAGATCGGCTCTGAAGGGGGTGGCAACGGGTCAGGTTCTGACAATGCAGCTGGATCCAAGAAGGCCGGCTCCAGAGAAGTCGACAACGGATCAGGTTCTGACAGGGGTCGATTTTTTTGCTCCCACCAGTAAGAACCACCAACTAGCAGGCCAAGCGCAAATACTGCAGAAATAGCCAGAGGAATAAGGCGCTGGCGTTTGCGAGTCCGTTGCTGCGAGTCCGTCCGAGCCCCAGACCTCTCAGTTGCAGGATGCCCGGCATTCAGGCCTTGATCCATCCCCTCTTCAGTTCGCATCGGCGCCTGGTGCGCACCTTCAATCCCGGTAGGAGGCAACTGATTCGACGAATCTTCAACAGAATCTTCAACATTAGAATCATAGATCCTCTCTTGCAGAGGCCCATCCTCTATAGCCCAATCGCCGGTACCCAATATCTCAGACTCACCGCCCCATTCGCTGTCATCATTCCACGCCGCCGTGCCGGAATCATCACCAAATTCCGGTTCCTCGTTCCACTCCTCAGGCTCGGGCCAATCCGGCAGCTCACTCCGCTCGGGCTCCTGAAAAACACGCCTGTTCCCACCATGCGAGCCCTTTAGCGGTGAGCCCTTGTGGCTGTCATCAACCATCATCAACTCCGCTTGCCTGCAGCACCGTTAGAACGGCCGCGCCGTAAAAACCAATCCGTTACGTTCGGTTGTGATCCAGTACCCTTTCCCGCCACTGTCTGGCTGTATGGAGACAACCTTGCCAAGCTCGGCGCCAAAAAACCACTCGCTGGTTTCAAACACGCTTGCCAATTGCTCATTTCCCACCTTGTCAAGCACGACTACACCTTGTTCGGCGGCCTCGAGCGTTTTCCCCCAGCTTGATACGTATATGCGTCGAAACGCTTCCGGCTGCACATCCCGCCGAGTCTGTATCCGCTGAGGAGAATAGGCCCATACCACAGGCTCCCGGGACTGGGCGAAACTCACCATGACCTGGGATGCCGTCCCACCCCAGATGTTGCTCACCTCACCGGAGACCGGCAACGGCTTCAGCTCGACCGATTGATTGGCGAAATCAAACCTCAATAAATGACCGGCGGCGACGGCAAACACGCCGCCCTGGGTCTCCACCAGATGGGCTCCACCTCCCAAAGGCTTGATATTCATCTCCCTGTCGACGACGCGAATCGAACCCTTGATAACTGGGCCACTAGCCGTTGCCGCAGAAGCGGTCGGCATCTCATATGTCACACCTTCTTCAAGAAAATAATCCAGCTTGCCACTACCCCTCTTTTTTAGGCTGTTACGCTGGGCGATAAGCAGCACCCACTCTTCCAATTTGGTGTGCTCCGTGCCGAGCACATGCTGGAAGAAGTTCTGCTTTTCGATGATCCCGTGGTCAAGCAGGTATTGACTGATGCTCATCCCCGGCGGGCATTCGTAAGCCGACCACAAAACACCTCCATCCAGTTGCTTCTGTATTTTAACCACGCCGCTGACTGCGTCGTACTCGAAGGTGGTGGTATCGTCACCGTCCTTGCTTGCCCAAAGCAAATTGGTCGCATCGATGTTCAAACTAGTGACATTATCAAGACCTGTTACCCGGTAAATGTCGCCACCGGGCAATCGAAGCACAAAAGCGCCGTGTTGATCTGTTCCCCACTCGAACCCGGCACGATCGGTGTGCAGAACAGTGAATGCTTCCCTTTTTTGAGAAACCGTTTCCGTAAGCACAGCGGTGTAGGTAACCAACGGATCGATTGAGCTGAGGTCAAACTCATACTGCGCGTTATGGTAAGCGAGCATATACAAGCCTTCGCCGGTACGCATGAGAGCACGCTGCGGATCTTGTGCTTGAGAGAAGGACAATAACCGGGCTGTGGTGCGCTCGGTTTCACCCCACTGTAGCGCCAAGTGGCCACGATCCGTGACAGGGTCATATTTCACCGTGTAACTGCTTTGCCCTCTTAGGCGGTACGTTTGCTCGATAACCTCCGCTGCACCATCGTCAGACTCACCCATAGACCTCCACGCGGGTATATCCAATTCTTGCACTTGCGCTCCTACGCTTGAAGAACTCCCTAGTAACGCCCAGATCTTGTGTTCGGTATCCACTCCGGGGTTGAGTTTAAGCTCATCGACAGCGTCATCGAATAGACCATCTTCTTCCAGCAATAACTCATCAAATACCATGCGCTGCTCGTCTGGAAGATAACGCAGCTTGATTAATCCTCCGCGCGTCGCCGCCCACACCAAGTCGCCGTATGAGGCGGCTGGACCTTCGCTGCGTGCAAAAATCGATTGCACATAATCAAATGAGAATTTGCCAAATTCCGATGCATAATCGAGCGGGCTGAACAGCTGGTAACCCTCGGGCGTTAGCGCATTGAACGTACTCATCCCGCGGTGGAAAGCAGAGTGGCTCATCCTCGTCGGTGTCCACTCGTTGGACTCAAGATAGAACTGTACCGCTGGCTGCCAAAAGGGATATTCGGTTTCACTCGCTTCGCGCCATTCGCCGCCCACCAACGGTCGAACGCTTTCCACCGGAGTATCTGTTAAATCGGATGGCCGGTCGCCATGCACAAACAAACCAAACAAAGTGCTGTCCACGAACGTTGCATCGACCAGCGATTGATTCGCCATATCCCGCAAACTTGCGTCAGTGAAATCCGCAAGCGCAAGTGCCGGACCCGCCGTGATTCGATTGATCGTCATGTGCTGTGGTGTGATAAGCCAATAGCGTGAGTTGTCATCCTCGTAGGCCGCACTATTGACCTGATCCCAAAAAAATCTACTGTCGGTGAACACGCGGTCATCTGCCGCCCCATCGGCACCGCGAATTTGGAAGGGCAGTCGGTTCTCCGCGACTGCAACCTCGTTATTGCGCCAGACAAACTCGTCGTTCTGCAATACGTAGTCAAACACGGTTCTGGTAAATAGTGGCTGCGTGGCAGGTACGAACTCTCCACGGCCCGGATCAAAGATCCGCTCCGTTGCCAGCCTATCCTCACCTGTGATGATAGGCTGGTCATTTATGTTGCCGAGCCGGGCGATCAACCCCGTATCCCGATGAAGAGAAGCAAACCCGGCATTGCGTGTGTCCAAAAGAGACACCATGCCCGCGTCGGTCGCCGCCCACCATGTATTGTCCGGTAGCGCGGTTATGGCCCTCACGCGGTCGAACGAGAATCTGCCGTTCGACCAGAAATCTTGGACGAAAGTATTGTCGACCACTGGAACGATTGCTGACGGCGTAGCGTCATTTTCGAATTGTTCCCGGAAGCTCAGACCCGCACTCGCTGCAATCTCGACGCTGGTAATATCCCGATCTATCCAATTTGTGCCCGTTTCCCGCCATTGTTTGATGGTGTTTGCCGCCGTTACCGCAAGCAGCACACCATCGTCGCTGTTACGCAGCTTAGCGACCGCTCCAAGATCCTCGTGGTAGCCGGCCCGGTTACCCGCACGGTCGTAGTTGATCAGTCGGCGGGAGTGCTCGCTGATCGTGAATAGCTGCCCTTCAAAAACATGGAAGTCATGGAACTGATCGATATCAAAAGATCTCGCGAGGCGATCCCAGCCAACAGGATCACCCTCGGAAGTTCTGAATCGCAACATCCCCCTGCGTTGGTCAACAACCAGCACAGGATTGCTATAGTGCACGGTAAAACCCCCGAAAACCGTACCAACGAGGGATGACTCAGCGGGCACCCAGCTGTCGACGTTAGTGAGCTGGAATACACTCTTGTCGTTTGTCAGTGCGTAAAGCTGTCCGTCATATTCTTTTAGCTCCCTAACCGCCACACCTGTAATGAATGTCGGACCTTTTCCACCCTTTGTTATACGCGTTATACCGGCCCCGTGAGTGCCGTACACCCGGCCATCGAAGAGCGTTAACCAGGTGTAGCGGTCATCGACAAAGCGGCCACTGTGGAAACGGTCTCGCGCCTGCCAGATGTCTGCTACGCGGGTCTCGAAAAACATCGAACGCGTGTGTGGATCAAGGCGCCAGCGCCAGGCACGGTCTTGCGCTATCTGAATTGGAGCGAGGCAAACACCACTGGAATCTTCGTCGAATCCGGCGGCCATACTGTATAGCTTGTCGTCCACCGCAAGACGAACAGAACGGTCGGTACATGTAATCATTCGCCGAGAGCCGGATGCGATGGACTCAGGCAAGGCTTCACGCTCGCCAGAGCCCAAGATGCGGGAGCCTGTGTCGAATCGCCATACCGCATTGTCACTGGTCAGCGCATACAGGCGGCCTTTGTCTGCGGCCAGGCTATCGATCTCGTCGAACGGAAATCTAGCATTGCCGTTGAACCGTTCGCCTTTGATTAATACCTCGACCCCAGCCAATCTTCGAAATACCGATAGATCGAGCTTATCGATGGCCGCCACGATTTTACGAATATCCTCGAAAGGCTCCAACAGGACTTTGCCACCGCTCAGCTCAATACGGCTCACGCGGCCACCATGGTGCAACAACAGATTGCCATCATAGGTGTCAACAAAAGCACCATTCGCGAGCGGCCTATCGAACACACCGAAATCTTCGACCTTGCCGAGACTGCGATTGCCGTACACGACAAGATTATTGTGTCGAATCACTGGCCATTTCCCGGTGGCTAACACCGTGACATCCATAATCGGTTGATCGACCTCGAATCTTCCGTCGCTGTGGGTCAACAAATACTCGCTCTCTCCGGCACTCACGAAAAACCGCGCCTGTTCGCCTTCCACGTTGAATCTAATGCCATCCATGACGACGTTTTTGGGCATCGCGAGGCCGCTGAAGTCGACCGCACTCTGATCCATAAATGTCCCGGGCCGAAACCCGGATATCAAATAGCGCATGATCGACGACTCGGTGCGATCCGTATATGCAATGCGCAAATCCGCACTATCCAGATCAAAGTTGGCAGCGTCGATCGGTTGCTTGATCCGCAGCACGTTTGCCAGCACGTCGGACATTTTGGCGCTGCCAAAAACTCGATATTGAGCGGTCAGCAACCAGTTATCCGTCGCAGAGCTGACGACAGAAATTGTGTCCTTCGTTTTCAACAGAATGCGAATGCCCCCCTCGTCGCGCTCGACCGTGACGTTATTTATAGCATCCGCAGGAAGCGCGCTGTGCCAGCCCCCTTCGGTCAATGCCAGCGGCAGACTCGTATAAGCGCCGCGCCTCAGGTCGACGAGGAGCTGGCTTGTGATTGCTGATCGTGTGCTGCGTAACGCTTCTCTGATGTTCAAAGCAGGTTGAGTGGGGTTCCAAAGGTCGTAAATATCCAATCCCCGATCTCGGCTCTTTACCCAGAGATACCGTTCCTTTCCTTGTGTTTTTTCAATCCGGGTTGCAATAACATTGGCAGGTAGTGGCGAGAGCGGGTGGAACCGGTTGCCTTGCAAAGAGTACAGCGGCAAATCAGGTTCACGTCCCTGTTGTTTGCCCACGAGAAAAAACTCCCCGTCATCGTTTTTCATGAATGCGCTGAGCTGAAATCCATGAGGCACAGGGTAGGTACGCCAACTTCCCTTTGCATAGCGCCCGATACGCCCCGACGGCTCGTACGTCCAAATACTGTCACCTGCGCGGAACAACTTGCGGATAGCATTGAGATTCCCTTTATAAGCCGACCGTTCGTTGGCAAAGGTCTGCCATTTGTCATCTGATCGGTAGAACGAGACGTTGGTGTCGCCCCTTGCCACGGTGACTACCCGGTTGGACCGGTTGTTGTTGAGCTTCTTGAATTTCCCTTTTGGTAGACGGATAGATTGAGTTTTAAAATCTTCCAGTTTGATCGTATGAATGTGTGTTGCACTGACCGCTTCAAACTTGTCATCTTTACGCGACGCAAGCAGCAATGGACCTTGCGAGATATTTCGCACCTTCCAGATGTGGGATTTCGTGTTATAACGCGCCAATGCCCGTGACGTGACAAAAACCAGTTCGCTGGTTTTATCATCCCGCCAGGCTGCCAACAGGTTTGTTAAATTGGGTGCCAATCCTCTAAAGTATTTTTGCTTGGTCAACGCATATTTATCGTTCTCATGGGTCACGGTGGCTGCGGCCAGCTCACCATTGTTCAAACGCCAGAAAGATCTTCCGTCAAACTCACCATCGAGTCGAGTACCCACCAGCTCCGCACTCGTCCAACCTTCGTCCAGTACAAAGACCCGGTTTCTGTTCGTTCGCACCAACGCCCCCTGTTTTAATCCGAACGCCGGCGCGACCACCTCCGTCAGCTTCTCGGACGCATCCAGGAACGCATATCGATCCAGATTGCTCCACTTGCCCAAACTGGCAACGTACTGGCTCTTACGTTCAGGTCCATACAGCGTTACAGTGTCACCATTCTTACCCGAAGCCAATGTCTCGCCCGGCGCCCAACCGAGGCGCCCGGACCCAATAAGAAGATCATTGTCCAGATAGACCTCGTCAGCACCTTGTCGCAGCGAAAAAAGGCCAGTGCCTTCAAGCGGCGCGAAGCGTGTGATCTTATGACTCGGCAGCGAAACCGGCTCAGCCCAGATGGCCTTCGCCGAATCATAGCTGTAGAGCTTGTTCTCGCCCTGAGCAGGGAAATACGCCTTGAAACCACCACCAGGTTGCCCGATCATCACCGCATTGGTTTCCGACAGGTCGAGTTGACGCGGACCCTGTCCCGCAAACCATACATCGCTATTGCGCTTGCTGCCTTCGCCTGAATAGCGGACAAGCCGACCTGGTATTTGTTTGTGGGTAGCGGCGTAGCGAACCCATAAATCTTGGTTGTTTTGATCGATTTGCAGATCCTCGGCACCGGCGAATAACACCCGCCATGCACCACGACCAGTATCCGTGTCGCCTTCCTGCCAACGGTAGATCCCATCGTCGTTCAACACAATCACGGAACCACTGTACCTGGCGATTTTGCGCACAGCACCGAGGGTCCCCGTTTCTTTGTCAACGAGCAGATCCAATCGCCGCTGCGCCACTCGATAACGAATCACGCCTTGCTCGGAAGCGAGCCAAAACTCACCGTTGAACGCAATAACATCGTTGATCCGTGGCGGCTCGGGTATGTTCAGGGTATCGCTGCCGATGATCAGCCGATCGTTGGTTCCGTCCTTACGAATCCAACCTACCAGTTGGCCTGCTCCAGGCGTGTCGACCGCGTAAAGCAAACCGTCGCTACCCAACGACACGTTGGTGATTGCGCGATCGGCCAACAGGTGTTCAGCCCCCCCCGGAGAGATAACAAACACTCCGTTCGTGGTGGCGACGGCGATGGTCGTCGCATCGTAGTCAAAATCGGTAATGGCCGGGAATTCGCCGTCGACCGCCGCCAAACTGCGCCAATTGCGATCGGCGGGGCTATAGGCAGCGACGCCAAAGGGTTGGCCTGCCACCACCAGAAGATCATTCCAATAAGCGGTGTGGCGGATCGCTTCATGGGTGAGTCCCGGAATCTTCAGACCGCCGAGCAGTTTGTTCGACCAACGGCCTTCAAAAAGGTAGCAGCCCTGATCCGCAGTGAGCGCTATGGCACGGTCTTTGGCAAATACCTTGAAGCCCACGAGATCTTCACCTTCCAACATCAGACCAGGCAGGAACCGAAAGCTCATGCGCAAACCATCACCGCTTGGAACCGCCGCGTATGCGCGTACGCCCTGATCCGTGAGAAACCACAACAGGGCGTCTTCGGCGCGATAGATGATGCGCTTGATGGTGTGTTCTTTGATTTCCGGAAAGTCCTGCCATGCGTGACGCTGGATGTTGTAGACCCCTGCCCCCTTGCCTATCGAGCCAAAAACAACATGCGTCTCGTCGATCATGTTGACGGTGGATATCTCCTCTTGAGACACATATCGCCACGCCGAACTGCCGTACAGACTCGTGAATTTCAAGGCGTCGTCACCCGAAAACTCGCCGAGCGATAGCTCTCCATCCATTCCGACCGACCAAAGACGCTCGGTATCACCACGTTTTTGATAGAAGATGTCCGCTATGTCGTTTTTTATCTCTCCGCCAGACGACTTGGCATCCACGGTCTTCCACAAATAATTGTTTTTGTCGTAATCCTGTATGCCGTGGCCTAACGTCGCCAGAAATACGCGCTCATCGGTCTGCGCCATGTCAGTGACAATCGGTTGCGACAAACCTTGTTCCTGCATTTCGGGAATCCCCAAAGGGTTCGGATAGACCGCAGAAAAATCTTCCATATAGTGATCACCAAGCCGCGCATCGACGCGATAGTCATACTCCGGGAGTGAAAGCAGAAAACCGCCGAATAACAATAGTGAAGCCAGGCTGACGGGCACCAGCAGAGAGCCGCTCAGAATCGCCAGGCCGATTCGGGTCGCCACCTCCCGGAGATAACTCGTACCGCGTTCCACACCCTGGCGCGTGCGATGCTCCGGGGGAGACTTAGCACGGGCGCTGCTTTCGTCTTGATAGTCACGGATAATACTCATACGCACTAACTTTTGTCGTATCTGTCTATCTTGATTATGCCCACACCAACTTCTCCATCAGTTTGGAGGGCACCTCGACTTCCGCCCGGCGAAAACCATACAGAGCCTTCTTCAGCAACATCTCGGAATATTCAGATTCCCTGCCGACCTCCATCGCCTTCTGATAGTAGGCAAAGCCCAAGCGTTGATGATCAAGCTTATTCAGCACCAGGTGCGTGCTATCCCAGTACACTGGTTCGTTGTAGACCTTGATCAGATAGTTGCTCATACGCAACGGTATAAAACGCGCCCACTTGCGGATCATGTTCACTCTCAGATCTCTTGCACAAAGATATCTGTCCAACGCTGGCATCAGGTAAACTTCTCGTACGGGGGGTGGGCTTTCCTGCGGTGCCGTCTCGCCGCTGGCCCGCCGGCGTAACATCAAGAAGAATGCGGATATGTGATTCCGTGCTTGATCCTCACTAAACGTACTGGTAGCGTTCGCCAGTTTGTGGAAAACACGGTGACGCTGACGTTGCGAGACGCGAAAAATATCCTGCTGTTCCAGCAACGACCGGTCACAGAAGGACACCTGATGCTGCCAGTTGAGCATGAGCCGCCGGTACGCGGAGGGCCAGCCCCGCTTTAGTTCTTTGACCGCCTCCTCCCACAGTCCCTGCAATCCCTGGCCATTAAGCGTTTGGTATACCTTATGAAAATGCGCTGCAATGGTGTTGATCTGTCCTGTCTTGTTACCCAGGCGGATACGGTTTGCCGCGAGCTTGAATCGCAGATAGCCGATCAACTCGTCCTTGAACTCGATCAGCACTGGAGTCGTGAACCCTGGATCGTCAAGCTGATTCAGGAAACTGACACTCGCTTTCTCAAAAAGCTTGAAAAACTTCGCACGGTGATCGAGCAATACCTCCTCAATACCACCTCCATCGACACTGTCCTCGTCGCGGGCGAAGGACAGATACTCCAGATGCAGGTCAATAAAATCAAGCGCATCGTCGACTTCCTCGACAGCCGCAAGCATTTTCTCTCCCTCACCCGTCAGCACGGCATAATCGAAGTACTGCACCTTAGCCGTAAATAAGTTTTCTAGATCCGAGAGGGCAGTTCTCATACGTCAAGCCTCTCGGCTTCAACGTGCTGTTCCTCGTGTCTTTCATGGTATTGCGCATATGCAGTCAAGGCGTGCTGCGTCGTAGCTCGCTGCACAGATTTATGGGCATCCGCAGCCGTTTTCGCGACTCTCCAGCGCAGAGTCATCTCGAAATGATGCACGTAGTAGGCGGTGCCGAACACGCGATCCACCAACCAGGCAAACAACACGAAATGAACCAGCCGCTCGCAAACCAAACGAAATGCTTTGAAACCCGCAGTGTGGCCAAACCACTTTCCCAGGTAGCGCTCCAGAGCTTCGATCACCATTTGGCGCACCAGGTGGCTATACAGTGAGCCTTCGAAAATATGTTTGATCGGTTGCTCTTTGCGTTTGAGAATCTGCTGCGTGGCATCCAGGTAACGTTTATTGAGCGCAGGGATCTTCGCCATCAGCGACGTAACAACGGCAATACTGAAAACAAACAAAAAGTGGCATACAACGAACAGCAGGATGGCAAAAAACCACTGCAGCCCGATCAGATCCTCCTGGAATCGCCACGCCAGCACAATAGAAATTGTAAACAAAACACTGTAAGTGATGACCGTAAACCAGTAGCGCCAGCGCCACCCGCCCAATCTGGCCGATGACAACGGACGAATTAACAACCACAACGCAAACATCACGACACTGATAATCAGCCACCAGGTAGTGTGGAACTGGCTGAGATCATAAAGCGCCAAGATCCACTCGTCCCACACATACTCCAGCCAGTTGATGCCAGCATCCGCAAGCCCCAGGGTTAATTGGACGTACAGAATCCCAGCAGCCGAAAAGCAGACCAACGTTAACAGCATCCAAATCCAAAGCGACCGGCACATCAGCCGATCGATAGTAAGCCGATCAAGCTGCTTCTTGACAAGCAAGAGGATCGGCGTAATTCGTGCGACAACAGGCCGCCACACGTTTTCCACATAGGCAAGCTTAATCTCGGCCAGCATCTGCCCGGGCCTCGGTTTCCTTGTTGTCACGTTGACCCTCACTCTCCGTTCGGCTCAGCTGTTCTGCACGCATCGATCGATACGACTGGAAATCCCCGAGCAGATGTGCAGCGTGACCCTGCAGTTTCGCGCTGACAGCTTTAAACCTGGCAAGGCCGCCGCTCGTGCGACCCTCACTAGAAGCCGCACCGAAGTGGTTCGCCAATTCACCAACAATGCCGAGACGACCCCAATTAAAAAACCAGGTCAAGTTGGCACGTTGTTTGGCTAGGAGCTTCACTCGTTCCATGAGACGCTCATGCTGTTGGGACATCTCCCGCCGATCATCCGAGAGTGCTTTCTCAAATACTTGTTTGCCGTGATCTATGACGGCGTCGAGTTTCACGCGGAACAATTTTTGAGTCAGTGCTTCGATGTTCATTTGGAGCCGGTGAGTGAATTCCGCTTTCGTCCCGGGCCCTGGGGTGGCACTCCTTGCTGGTGCAACCGACTGCGAAATATCGGCATGTGAGCTGGAGGAAGCTCCGCCTTGCAGTTCGTAATCACTCTCTATCTGGCGCAAAGCAATCAGCTGAGCGTAACGATCGTTATCTTTTGCATGCCGTTTCCGATTTGACTCAAATTTCTTTTTGGCCTTTCTGAACAGCTGGTTGATCTCATCGGCAGTGACCGCTTGGGACATTATTTTGTTTTTATCACTCATATCAATTCACAACCTTAAAGTCGCCGGGAAAATAGCCTGCCTAGCAGCGATCTATTCTGTTTGGCGCGCGGTAAGCGTTGTATACTATCGCGCACCAAACTATCGATCTCCTGCTGATAACCACGTAGACTCTTGCGATCAATGTGATTGTTGGTCGAATCTTGCGTCCATTTCTCAACGACCTGCAATGCTTCGGACAGAATCTCGAAATGACCAATGATGGCTTGTTTGCCTTTGCCATCCCCGAGAAAATCGGGCAGTTTTACCTGCACCCTACTTGCCCTGCTGGCAACCTGACCGGCCCATCTGTTTTGTTCTTCCGAAAACCCCGAAAAATGTCCGTCCGAAATAAATCGCGTGGAATCCAAATGGTGTTCGATCTTGTTCAGACTATCGCTGACTAACTTGAAGGCATCGTTCACGACCCAAAGATCCTTCACTTCTTTTTCCAGCGAGCTTTTGTTAATCAGATCCTGCTCGGCATCAAGCCACTCGTTGGCCGAGTTCAAACTCGACAGCGCCTGTTCGTAGCTTTTCTTCTTGGCAGTCAACTCCTCAAGGCCAGTGGTCGTACGTGCGCGAAAATCCCTGAGCCCCTCAAGCTTTGCAACCTCGTCATCTAACTTCTCGAATTTCTCGTCCACCATCTTGGTGTAATTGCTCACGACGCGACTGATGATACGCTCAATGTCGATCGTGAATTCCAGCAATTCGCTGGGCATATCCCTGGTCAACTCCTCGTATTTACTCAGACTGCTGGAGAGGAATCTATCGTACTTATTGAGCTGCAACTCATTGGATTTTATAGAGCGAACTAACTTGTTCATGTCTTCTGTTTTCTTCGCCAAAGCTTTTAGTTTTTCACTGAGATCCTGGTTGAACCGCTCGATCTCGTCTTTGACGGTAACGCGTTCCTTCTGAAAGGTAAGTTCCAAATCATCACGCAGCTTCACCATACTCTCGTCAAAGGCAGACGTATAATGCTGCTCAACAGAATCGGCATAGCTCTTCGTCGCAATCTCCCGCTCTTCCTCAGTTTGCGCGAAGAATACACCCATGTTGGCGATTTTAAGATCAAATTCCTTAAACTTATCCTCATGAAGCACAAAGCCCTCCAGCTCGCTGTTTTCCTCATCTTTGGCCCGGTACAGGAAAAACAGATAGCGCTGTGGATTCGCCCGAATCTCCTCCTCCTCTGCTTTGCTGATTTTGACGTCAACGCCATCAGCATCTCGGGCAATGACTCTATCCAGAAGCGCGTCCCTGATCTTGTTGTGATCTGCTTGATCAACCTCTAGATAAGGGAACAGATCAAGCCCACGAGGACGCAATACGCGCAGCCCGACGAGCTTGTTCCAATCGGCACAACTTTCAAACACCATGCCATCACGTGGATAGACCTTGTCCGGAATTTCGTAATCGCCCGAGTCCGACTCGGCGATAAAGTGCTTACCGCAGACCATGACGCCGTCACCCAATTTGCTCGCGTTGCCATAGTAATAAGCGAGCTTGCGTAACTCCGACAGGGATTGCTGACGAAAAAAATGGTTCGGAAAAGCCGGATCCTTGCGTGTCCGGCTGAAAGGGTAGAACAACACACGATGACTGAGATAACCCTCGAAAATACCATCGATTTCCCGCAACCAGTCGATCCGATCTCTGATCTCCTTTTCTTCGCGCAGCAGATCTTCGAGTTCCTGCTTGCCCCGGTTTTGCCAAGTGCCGCGCGTGAGCCGCAGGCGGTATTGGAATTCATTTTCCTCAAACTGGCTGGAATCGGGCAGCAGTTGCAGCTTTGAGCCCGGGTCGATGTGCAGGTTCAAAAAGCGCAGTAACCGATTGTAGTCCGGTTGCTCAACATGTGCCTTGGTGCCGTTACTGAAAAGAAAACTTGTCCAGCCAGGCTCCGGGCTGAAGATGTTGTAGTAGCTGAAGTCCGGCAACGCATATTCCCAACCCCACTCGATCCAGATATCCGCGCTCGACGGCAACGAGTAGAAAATGTGCACGCCGGTATCGTAGCCGAAACGCGACAGCACGATCGGTGACTCTATGTCAACCGCCCGCACCAAATACACCTGCTCACCACGTTCCTGGAGCTTGGCCGCGTGGATCTGCCTGATCCCCAACCGGAACAATGTATCCAACACGCTCCGGAACTTGTCTGCGTTTGCACACCAGAACACCAACGTCGAGTATGGCAAACCCGTGGCTACCTGATCCGGCGAAAGGTCGCCAATGATATCTTCCATGGCTATCAAATCACGGGGGCCGCATTCGGAGGGTTCGGCGTAGAATACTGAGGAAAGTCTGTCAACACGAGCGCCGAGATCACCGAAACGCTGCTCCCCGTTACTAAGCTGATCCAGGCGCAATACCCAGTACTCCTCGCGGGAGTCTTTCCTAAGTCGGCAGTTATGTATGTCAACCATATCCAAGCCGAGATCCAACAGAAACCACAATAACGGCTCCTGGAAGCGACAGCCGAGATGGGTCTTCTGACCCGGCTGGGCTAAAGGAACCTGTCTGCCTAAGGGCTCTTCATCTTTATGGGGAAACGCATCTTGATTGGCGAAAAACAATGACCCGTATCCACTGAGCATCCCCGCGCTAACGTCAGCATCCTTGCCGGAGCCATCGGTCAGCTTGACCATACACAGATTACGATTGTGCTCGTTGCGATACACCGGATACTCGTACACATCGGTGACCCCTATGTCCAACATAAGGATTGCGATCAGCTCCAGGTGCTCACCGGCGATACAGCTACGATCGTCGCATGCAGCGTCAAATTCCTGTGTGAGCATGTTCATGATATCGCCCCACCAATCCGCTTCAAGCTCTCATCAACCAGCGTGTTCAAAAAAAACTCCCTTGCATCATCGAGAAATTCGGGCAGTTTCTGAGCGCTGATCTCCTGATCAAACAGCTCCGGGTTGTAGCGACTCGCGGACGCTATCAGGTAGCGGCTCTGGCTCGTCTCACAAACAAAGCTCGTATCTTCGTTCAGCAAGCGGGTCAACTCCGAAGCGTGAGCCGGTTTTTGCAAGTCGTCGACGAGACGCATCACGTCACGCTCGATTATCGTGGAGTTATCCGTCGCACTTGGCTCAAACTCCTCGATGGAGGATTCGAAAAAAGTGCCACAGCGTCCAAACATCAAATTGAACGTAGTTTCCGTTTTTGATCCGGATGATGCGTCCAGCCACTTGTCGTACCGCTGATAAAACTCATCCGTGAAATCACTGTGCCCAACCTCGGTAGCACCGCCCTCGAACAACAGGTTCTTTAGGAACTGTCGATCGCTTATCAGGAAAGGCTTGGATATCGAGACTTGCTCGAACAACATTTTCATGCTTTTCAGAATCGAGGCGATGTCGAGCGTCTCAAAACCTCCCAGAGACTCCCGAAATCGGTAAATTTGCATATGTACGTCGAAGTTAGATATCCTGCCAAGGTACTTCACGACGTCATGAACGAGCAGCATGGATAACAACTTGTGCACCGTGAGATGGTGCGGAAAACAGCCCGTGCTCTTATCGCTCAAGTTTTCGCAAAGTGCTGTCATGTCTTCGATGAGGAAAAAGCGTAGTGTGATGTCTAATTGCTCACGCACTGGCGGTTCATTGTCCAGATAGACGAACTCGCCCCGAGACGCCCTGTAGAGGAAGCGTTTGGCCCCTTGTGCCAGATACACTGGATTGGGAAAACCGCCTCTACCCTGCTCTGAGTATTCAGTGAAGAAACTACTCCGCTCCCGGGCTGCCTGGCTGATGTTCATTAACTCCGCGATCTTCTGGCGCAATAACCCGCTGGGTTCGTACGCATTGCAGTACTCGCAATATAATTCGGCAAGCTTGTGGTCGAAGAGATGCTCTCTGCGCAGCAACCCTTCCAGCATGTCGTCTGTGGGTAAACCGGGTTCGACCCTGTTCTGCCCCTCCAAGGTGTCTGCGGCCACCGCAAAACTAGCAGATCCGAGCAGGCTGATACCACCGTTCACACGGGCCGGATCGAAATTTGGAATCAGGCTTTGGCGAAACAGCAACGCTATTAATTGGCGCTTTTCTTCATCCAATTCGAGTGAAGAAATTTTTTCTTTCAGAGTGCTCACGTCGATGATACGACGCACAAAGCTCACATACTGAGACGCATTAGGATGCTGTTGCAGAACTTCCGCCTCGATTAGCCGTTTAACCAAGGTTTCGTTCGCCAGGTCATTTTTCTCCAGGTAACCATTCAGCCGCATCGCTGCAAGCAATTGAAACTCATCGTCTGCGGCAAACGGCTCCCGCTTGTTCGGTATCAACTGTGTCCATTGGACGTCCGCCAATATCTCAGACGCTACAATAGGCACAACCTTGACAAAAGGACACAAGGTGCCGAGTTCCACTAGAGTGGGTTCTACAATCTGGTACAGGATCTGATCGCGTTTACAAGTGCGCTTGTCGCTACTGGTATTCCATGCATACCCAATTCGCTTGAATGCATGGTTGTCACGTACACTGTTCAGAAATTGCTGATAGTCGTTGTCGTAATGATGAACGAAGCCTTTGCTCGCATCATCAACCAACTTCAACTGTGGTGCAAAACTGAATTCACGCTGGGAAACGGTAAAAAAAGTGCAAACTAGATCCACGGCGGCAAACAAAGGCAAGTGATAGTCAAACTCTCGCAGCCTCTGCATGAGTGCCAAACCATACTTCCCGTAGGTTTGCACTACATCCGCTGGTGCAAGCGCAAGGTTGAGGCTTTGCCTCATCACTTGATCGAGTTTGATGGGGCATCTAATCACAGTACAGTTACTCCTTGCGATGAGTACCCAAGCAGCCCCGCGTACGCACCCATTCGTTCCGTAAGACGCAGCACCCGCTTGCTGGTGTCATCCTGCTGGCGATGAAATGCAGGCATTTTCGTCATCCGGTTCAGCACGTCGATGAGGGCCTCACAGCCTGTTTGTAACGCTTGGTGGTCGCCCTGAAGCAAACACGCCAACTGTTTTACGAACGATGTCGTGCCAGAATATTTACGTTCCTGGATACGAATGAAGAACGAATAATCGCCACCGTCAACGCGAAGCAAGCTCACTTCCGGCACTGCTAGAAACACTGTGGCTTCGATCTCATCCGGCAAGTCGCCAAGTTTCACCGTACCTAAACTCCCTCCGGCCGAACGGCTTAGTTTGTCTTCAGAGTATTTTCGTGCAACTTCGGCAAAGTCTTTGCCACCACTCAATTCACGCATAACAACCTCCCGATCTAGCGCGCCGTCGGCTTGGCAGACCTTAATGATCGACAGCGTGACCAGCTCAGGAATTTGCCCAACATCAGCCTGTCTCAGAATGTCTTGCTTGAACACATCGACACTTCTTTCCTGCAGCCACTCACGCAGGAGAAACTCGAAAAAGTACCCGGCAAAGCGCAAGTAAGCCCGTTCTGCATCATCATCACTACCGAGTTCGTCCAAGGACTTGCATAAGACGCTCGCTACAAACGAAAGGCGTTGGTCAAACAAGTATGTGGCATCGTTAGCGACCGTGGTGCCAAACACCGTTTCACCTGGTTTGAGGAGATCGGACATCAGGCTAGAGTACAAATGTTTAGCCAACTCGATTAGCAGTTCCCCGGGTATCTTCTGCTTGAACAAGTGTGCAATAGAGGGGAGTCTCTCCTCATCCCTCTCCGCTAACCCTGCGTCTACCAACAAACCCATCGACATAATGAGCGAAACGGGATTGCCAGTGAGCAATTTATCGAGCGCTCCCGCTATCCTGGCGTGTTTGTCCAGACTGCCGACCACACCGGGCTGAAGCGAATCGATCAACGCCGCAGGATGCTGGCTTCGTTCGCCATTGATCGACAGCCATATTTTCAGGGTCGCATTGTGCAAAAACAGCAAGTCGGCAAGCGAGGCTTTCGACTCAAGTAACTCCGCACTAACCTTCGTAATCCGCCTCAACAAGCGTGCGCCATTTTTTTGCTCGAAGCACAGACCGGTCTCGATTGCATATATCAATTGCGCCAATAGCAGCAGGATACGCGTCAACTCGCTCGTATAACCGAAGAAAGCGTGACACAACGTGGCATTGTGCTTGAGTGGCAAAAGGAATTGTGAGCCGAGCCATCGAGTTTGCAGCGCCGTGATGTCGCGCAATAGAGGAGCCAAGCGCGGCACGATCTCCGAGACAAATTTTGTGCCAGCTAGGTTGTTGCCGTGGTGTTGAAACTTGCCGAGGTCGAACAGCGCCGGAAATGGAACGTCGGCATGCAAGGCCAGGATACCCCAACGAAAGATATCAGCATCCGGGTCGTTGAACGCCGCAGCTGGCGAGCGAACGGCAAATGCGCGGCGCTTTGCGTATCTGAGGTGAGCCTTGAAGGGGGCAGATCGATGCGAAGTCCGACCCACCAACCAGGGCAACTCACTGTCGCTAGGGTCTGACGCCAAAAAATCGAGGGCGCCGCGTAGTTCTTCCCTCGCCGCGATAAAACTGGTCGCGTTGCGGGCAAATAGGCGACGCCAGATCACAAACGGAACCGCACTAAGCTGATATACCCAACTGGCGAGTTGCCCGGTTGCGAACATCGACTTGTGACTGACGTAAAATAATCCCGACACGAAAATATCTTCCTAATCGCAACTTTCGATGAACCACGTACCTATAACGTAATCATCGCTCGGAGTTCTCAAACTTCTTCGATTTAATGCCTGGCGCGAACTAATCTTCCCTCCCGTTGGTTATCCGCTTGAGCTTCGCCTTTGTGCGATGCAGGGTATTTTTTACCCAATCGTAATCCGTGTTCATCATCTCGGCGATCCTCAAATACGAGCACCGATTGTAGTAAAACAGAAACACAACTAAGCGTTCGCGGCGCGGTAACGCGCGCAGGGCTTCCCTCAACAGTTCCATCTCGGCGCTGTCTTCATCGAAATCGAGCTCTGAATCCCTCTCGGCAAAGTCTTGATCCATCGGACTTTCGGGCAGTCGTGCGCGCTCGCGAATGAGATCTAGGCTTCTCCATCGCGTTTTTTTAGCCAGGAACGCATCGATGTTGATGAGTTCGAACCTATCGATGCCGTTATGCAAGTCGATGAGCACGCGCTGGACGACTTCATTGCGGTCATCTTCAGACAGATTATAGGGAATAGTGGCTGCCTTTATCCTGGGCAGCCAAGTTGCAACCAGATAACGCCATGACTCTTGATCCCCTTGGCGCAGCAAGGCAATCAGCTCTGGAGCCTTCATCTCATCATCCAATGTTCAATTTCCGCTGGTCACTATTATGTAAATTGTTTGATAATTTATTCGGAGTACAGAAAAATCAACAACTATGGAGTGAAAGTCCTATGGGTGCGGTGTAGCTCCTTTAGAACGACGAGATTCATGATAAGAGACCTATATGCCCGCGCCAGAAAAGGTGTAATTTCTTTTTTTCGATGCCTCCTTATTGGTGTTTCCAACTAGGCGTCAAAATTACCACTTGATTTCAGTTATCATAACTTCAAAGCAGATTTCTCGCCCTCCAAACTCCAGCATGCCCCAGTAATGTCAAGGCGATCATTAATCAAGGTGGCGACACGCATCTTCAATAATGCCAGTAGCAATGGGATGCCCGAACTTCATTGCGTCGCCATACTCTAGTGATCCATACGGAAAGTTATGTCACTGTTCGCTTCGTGAGAAGGCGCATTTCTGCGTTGGCAAAACTCGAAATGGAACCCCCATTCCAGCGTTTTGCCGCCTTGATCTGCATCTTCTCACTGTGCTCCAAGTCACAGAACTTCCCGCATGGACCACTAGCCACTCTTTAAAGCAAACCCTTGCAAAAAACAAGCCAATATAATAAGGCGCTGTTTAATAAGTGATATTCAGAACCCGATAGTACATGGAATGAGAAATTGTAAGATATTTCGACACTGATAGTTTCGAGTGATTTTCCACACCGTCGAGAGTACCAATACACGGATCAAGGACGGATCAACTCGTAGTAGCGTTGATGCACCTGCTGTAATGAATGTGGAGCGAAGGGAGGCGGATTGCTTCAGTCGAATCGCCGGCCAACTCCCTCAGGAGAATGAGCCGGTGACATCGGCGAAACCCTTTGTGATACCAAAGCGCTTGGTATTGGAAGTATACAAGCGCGTGAAGACCAATCATGGATCGGCCGGAGCGGAGTGATGGACAGTCGATCGAGGAGTTTAATCACAGATGGGGCAGAAACCTCTACCGAATCTGGAATCGGATGTCGTCGGGAAGTTACTTTCCACCAGCGGTCAAGACTGTACTGTCCACGAAAATGGTGAGCAATGCCCACCCTACACTCTACGCCATTACCATAGATGAGTGCAGTAAGTCCTTCCAGGCAATTGATTTCAACCCCTAATCAACTATTTGCTGACATGTACCCGCACTGACGGTATTAATAAATGCCTCTTGGCACTCCCTATGTACTCCGCTCGGGAAGCTTATAGCACATTGAGTTCCGGCCGTGCCGGGTTAGGTATGAAAACGTAGAATTAGACAGCCATCATATTTTGTTGTTTCAGGACAGCAAATCATGATGAAAACTCTGTGTTTACCGATCAAAACACGCGAAGTATGTGCGGCATTTTTGGCTTAAATCAGTGCCATTTTGGTGATATCTCTATTTTTTCATGAAAAAGTTCTCAAGTTATAGGATATCTTGACGAAACTAGAGTCGAATACAGACAAAAATACACCCGGCCAGACGAGAGGCATCTTTCTATCGTCCACAGCCGGGTATTTCTGCACTGCTGTGCGATCAGTGTTAACTGATATCGCCCCGGCCTCCGCCGATATCCAAACCACTAGCCATACTAGGGTCTGTTGACGTTTCATTTTCATCACTGTTGCGCCTGAAAAAGCGCCAATCAAGGCACGAGGAGAGAAGTTTGGTGACTCCAAATAAACGACGAGCAACGCCGAGTGGCGCTTTTTCAGACGCAACCCGCAGGGCTGGGCCGCTTTTTCCGCCCTGCGGCGTTGTCAGTCGCTTGTGTAGAACAACTACACAGCACTCCTTCCGCCTTGCAG